>OFCP01000738.1_pt1 | contig 17754 bp, 15 predicted proteins | sample 1520831 | NCBI WGS metagenome assembly OFCP01 (sample SAMEA2699039, study PRJEB24076) | metagenome | biome: Human gut stool | place: Spain | collected 2013-03-20 | reverse complement strand
GCGACATCCTCGAGACCATCGAGATGTTCACGCAGGACAATCTGGACGTGCGCACGGTCACCATGGGCATCAGCCTGCTGGACTGCATTGATCCGGACCCGAAGAAGGCCTGCGAAAAGATTTACAATAAGATCACCACCAAGGCAGCCGATCTGGTGCCCGCCGTAGAGCATATCAGCGCCGAGTACGGCATTCCCATCATCAACAAGCGGATCAGCGTCACCCCCATTGCCATGCTGCTGGGTGCCTGCCCCGATGCAGACCCCGTGGACTTTGCCAAGGCACTGGATGCCGCAGGCAAAAAGGTGGGCGTGAACTTTGTGGGCGGCTACACCGCCCTTGTGCACAAGGGCTTCTCGGCCGGTGACCGCCGCCTGATCGAGTCCATCCCCCGCGCACTGGCCGAGACCGACATCGTGTGCAGCTCGGTGAATATCGGTGCCACCAAGGCGGGCCTGAACATGGATGCCATCAAGCTGATGGGCGAAGCCGTGAAGAAGGCCAGTGAGCTGACCGCCGACCGCCAGTGCATCGGCGCGGCAAAGCTGGTGGTGTTCTGCAACGCACCCGAGGACAATCCCTTCATGGCCGGTGCATTCCACGGCCCCGGCGAGCCCGACTGTGAGATCCACGTCGGCGTTTCCGGCCCCGGTGCTGTGCGCGCCGCGCTGGCAAAGCTGCCCAAGGATGCTCCCATCGACGAGGTGGCGGAGCTGGTCAAGCGCACCGCCTTCAAGATCACCCGCGTGGGCCAGCTGGTGGCCAATCTGGCCTCCAAGGCTCTGGGCGTGCCCGCAGGCATCATCGACCTTTCGCTGGCCCCCACCCCTGCTGTGGGCGACAGCGTGGCCAACATTCTGGAAGAGATGGGCCTTGAGACCTGCGGCTGCTGCGGCACCACGGCCTGCCTGGCCCTGCTGAACGATGCTGTGAAGAAGGGCGGCGTGATGGCCTCCAACCATGTGGGCGGCCTCTCCGGTGCCTTTATCCCCGTCAGCGAGGACGACGGCATGATCCACGCCGCCGAGTGCGGCTGCCTGACCATCGAAAAGCTGGAAGCCATGACAGCTGTCTGCTCGGTGGGCATCGATATGGTCATCATCCCCGGCGACACCACCCCCGCTGTCATCAGCGCCCTGATCGCCGACGAAGCCGCCATTGGCATGGTGAACAGCAAGACCACCGCTGTCCGCGTCATTCCCGCCATCGGCCGCAAGGCAGGCGAGATCCTGGATTTCGGCGGTCTGCTGGGCTATGGCCCCATCATGCCGGTCAATCAGCGTGACCCCTCGGTGTTCATCAACCGCGGCGGCCGCCTGCCGGCTCCCATGCAGTCTCTGAAGAACTAAAAGGAACAACCCTCTCAGTCAATGCTTCGCATTGCCAGCTCCCCCGAAGGGGGAGCCCTTGGCATTACAGTCAGGCTTCACTGCAAAAATCAAGTATCAGAATAAAATGTGTCAAACAGGCCAATTCTCTGGTTATCATTTCCAGAAAAGGGGCCTGTTTTTTATGCTACCATTCTTTGCCCGCACGCTCACCCGCCGTGAGATGGCGCTGGGGTGCGCCGTGCTTTCCCTTGCGCTGCTTCTGAGCGCCCTGCCTGCTGCTCTGCGCTGGGGGCAGGCACAGATGGACACCGGGGCCCTCCTCTGCGCCGACACCCTGCGCTTCCACATCCGGGCCGACAGCGATTCCCCTGCCGACCAGACCGCCAAGCTCGCCGTGCGGGATGCTGTTCTGGCCTACGCCGATGTCCACTGCACCGCACAGGACAAGCCTGCCGCCCTGCGCTGGGCGGCAGAGAACCTGCCCGCGCTGGAGCTGACGGCCCGGGCCGTGCTGGCAAGGCGGGGGATCTTTTCCACCGTTACGGTACAGCTGGTGGAAATGTACTTCGATACCACCCGCTATTCCACCGGCATCCTGCCCGCCGGGCGGTATCAGGCCCTGCGCATCGACCTGGGCGGCAACGCCCGCCACGGCAAAAACTGGTGGTGCGTGCTCTACCCGGGCCTGTGCCGCTCCGCCTGCGGCACCTACGCCCTGCCGGAGGAAAACGATCTGGTGTGTGGGTCGTATGTGGTGCGGTTCAAATGCGTGGAGTGGTGGCAGCGGGTGACGGCGAGCCGGGAGGATAAGGTGCTGGTCGAAACAGCCTCGCCCTCTCAGGCGCGAAGCAAAGACGGAGAGGGCAAAAACGCTATGGCACACCTCCCCACAGCGCTGCATACGCTGTCGTGGAAGGAGTGTGACCACAATGGCGATCCCCGCTTATTATTCGTTGATCCAAAAGGGCTCCTACGGCCCGGACGAAGCCCTGGTGCAGACCTGGCTGAACGGCGTGCGTGACCAGTGCAGCTATTACCCCGCACTGACCACAGACGGCCGCTTTGGCACCAGGAGCGAAAACGCCGTGAAAGAATTCCAGCTCCGGAACAATATGAACATGGACGGCAAAGTCGGGGCAAACACCTGGAACGTCCTCTACGCAAAGTACACCGCAAAGCACGGGCTGGCGGTGCCCTATCCCGGCATCGTGATGCGCACCGGCATGTCCGGCGGCACCATCCGGCTCATCCAGCAGAAGCTCAACACGCTGGGGGAGAAGATCGGCACGGACGGAAAGTTCGGCTCCCGGACTGCCGCCGCTGTTCAGCGGTTCCAGCGCCGCAACGGCCTGAACGCTGACGGTGCCGTGGGTAAGGCCACCTGGGAGAAGCTGTTCCCCGCTAGTTAAAAATTTCAATCGGCTCCGGGCAAAAATGCGGTGAAGAGATCTTCACGCCGACAGGCGGGAATCTCCAGCATTTTTGTTCGGAGCCCTCTGCTTTGGGGTTACTAGGGGCGAGCAGCCCCTAGTTCGTGCCTCCCGCGCTTCGAAAGTAGCGGGTGCTTTTCTGGTTCTCTTTTGGCACGCAAAAGAGAACATTCCGTGGTATAATAGAGCCATCCTTTTAGAAAGGGGGCTTCCCCATGCGTTTTCTCCACCTCTCCGACCTGCACCTGGGCAAACGGGTCTGCGAGTTCTCCATGCTGGACGACCAGCGCTATATTTTAGAGCAGATCTTATCCCTGCTCGATTCCCACCCCGTGGATGCCGTGCTGCTGGCCGGTGACCTGTACGACAAACCCGTGCCGCCTGCCGAGGCGGTCCGCCTGCTGGACTGGTTCCTCACCGAGCTTTCCCACCGGGAGCTGCCGGTGTTCGCCATCTCGGGCAACCACGATTCCGCCGACCGGGTGGCCTTTGGCTCTGCCCTGCTGGCCGAAAGCAGGGTCTACGTCTCGCCGGTGTTTTCCGGCCCGCCGGAGCCCATCACCCTCACCGACGCACACGGCCCGGTCGATCTGTACTTACTGCCCTTTTTGAAGCCCGCCATGGTGCGGCACGTCTGGCCGGACGCGCCCATTGAGAGCTACAACGATGCCCTTGCCTGCGTGCTGGATCACTGTTCGCCCGACCCGGCCCGCCGCAGTGTGCTGGTGGCACACCAGTTCGTGGCAGGAGCTGCCTCCTGCGAGAGCGAGGAGCCCAGCGTGGGCGGCATCGACTGGGTGGATGCCGCCCTGTTCGACAAGTTCGACTATGTGGCGCTGGGGCATCTGCACAGCCCCCAGAAGGTGGGCCGGGACACCCTGCGCTACTGCGGAACGCCGCTGAAGTATTCCTTCTCGGAGGCCAGCCAGCACAAGAGCGTGACCTTTGTGGATCTGGGCGAAAAGGGCAGCGTGACCATTGCCGCCGAACCGCTGGTGCCCCGGCACGATCTGCGGGAGCTGCGCGGCAGCTATATGGAGCTGACCGACCGCCGCAATTACGAGGGCACCGCCGTGGACGACTACCTGCACATCACCCTGACCGATGAGCAGGACATCCCCGAGGCACTGGCCCGCCTGCGGGTCATCTACCCCAACCTGATGCGGCTGGATTACGACAACCGCCGCACCCAGACCCGGCAGGAGCTGGACGCCCCTGCAAAGGCCGAACAGAAAACGCCGCTGGAGCACTTTGCAGATTTTTACCAGCTGCAGAACAACCAGCCCCTGACCCATGAGCAGACGGCTTTCTGCCAGCAGCTCATTGAAAGTATCTGGAAGGAGGAGGACGCATGAGACCGCTCAAGCTGACCCTCTCGGCCTTTGGCCCCTATGCAGGCACCACCACCCTGCCGCTGGAGCAATTGGGCAGAGGCGGGCTCTACCTTGTCACCGGCGACACCGGCGCGGGCAAGACCACCCTGTTCGATGCCATCACCTACGCCCTGTATGATCATTCCAGCGGCGGCGTGCGGGATGGGGCCATGCTCCGCAGCAAATATGCAGACCCCGGCACCCCCACCTTTGTGGAGCTGGAATTTGAGGTGCGGGGGCAGCGGTACACCGTCCGGCGCAACCCGGAGTATCTGCGCCCCAAGGCACGGGGCGAGGGATTCACCACTGAAAAGGCGGATGCCGCCCTGACCTATGCCGACGGCCGCCCGCCTGTGACCAAAGCCAAGGAGGTGACTGCTGCTGTCATTGATATCATCGGGCTGGACTACAACCAATTTTCCCAGATCGCCATGATTGCGCAGGGGCAGTTCACCCGGCTGCTCAACGCCACCACTGAGGAGCGGAGCAAGATCTTCCGGAAGCTGTTCCGCACCCAACGCTATCAGAAACTGCAGGAGGCGCTGGCCGAGGAAAACTCCGCCCTCACAGCCCGACGCGCCGCCCTGAATGCAAAGCTGGACGCAGTGCTTGCGGGCATCTCGTATGATGCCGCAGACCCGGAGGCCGAAGTGCTGGGGGCGCTCTCGGCGCAGATGCCGCCGGACGCAGTGGCCACCCTGCTGGAGGGGCTGACCGCCCGGCAGGAAGCCGCCGCCGCACAGGCCGCAGACGCGCTGGCCGCGCTGGACAGGCAATTGAGCACGTTACAGACCACGCTGGGCGCGGCAGAGCAGGCAGAGCGCCAGCGGCAGGAGGTTGCCGGAGAGCTGGCCAAGGCCCGAAGCACCGCCCAGCTGGAATCCGCCAAGGCCAGCACCCGGCGCAAAACGCTGGAAGCACTGGACGCGGCACTCACGGCCTCTGAAGCAGAGCTTGCCGCTCTGGCCGATGCCGACACCCGCCGGGTAGAGTTGGAGGCAGAAGCGGCCCGTCTTGCCCAGCGGGAAACCGCGCTGAACGAGCTGGCCCGGAGCCTGACAGAGTGCCAGCACCGGAACACCGCCGCACGCACCGCGCAGGAGGCCTACCGGCAGGCGGCGGGCAGACAGACCGAGGCCCATTCTGCCCGTGACACGCTGGAACGGGCTTTTCTGGATGCGCAGGCAGGCCTGCTGGCTCAGACGCTGGAAGAGGGAGCCGCCTGCCCTGTCTGCGGCAGCACCCATCACCCGGCCAAAGCCCACCTGCCCCGCACCGCCCCCACCGAAGTGCAGGTGAACCAAGCCAAGCAGGCCGCTGCCCAGGCCGACAGCGCCGCACAGGAGGCCAGTGCCGCCGCGCGGGAAGCACTGACGCGGGAGCAGGAGGGCCGCGCCCAGCTGCGGAAGGATGCCGAAGCGCTCCTGCCCGAACGGTTCACTTCGCCCGAGGGGCCGGTGCCCCTGACCGTGAGCCTGCTCAAGACTGCGCTGGCCGAGGAGAATGATGCTCTGCACACCGCACAGGCTGACCTGAAACAGCGCCAGACCAAAAGCCATACCGACTGCCGCCGCAAAAAAGAGCTGGAAGCCCAACGCAAAGCGCAGGCAGAGCAGCGCACCGCGCTGGAAGCACAGGTGACGGCAGCCCAGCAGGCTGCTGCCGCCGCCCAGGCTGCGGTGCAGACACTGGAAGCCCGGCAGGCTGCGGAGCAGATCGCGCAGCCCCAGATGATCGCAGCGCTCAAGGCAGAGCAGAACGAGCTGCTGACCCGGCGCAAAACCCTTGCCGCACAGGAGAAAGACCTGAACGCCCGGCTGCTGCCCAACCGGAGGGCGCTGGCCGATCACCGGAAACTTGCCGACCAGCGGGACGCGCTGGATGCCCGTTGGCAGTGGGTAAACGCACTGGCCTCCACGGCAGGCGGCACCCTGAACAGCAAGCAGAAGATCCGGCTGGAGGCCTACATCCAGATGAATTACCTCGACCGCATCCTTGTCCACGCCAACACCCGCCTGATGCAGATGACGGCGGGCCAGTACGAGCTGGAGCGCATCGGTGCCGAAAACCAGCGCAGCCAGTCGGGCCTTGACCTGGGAGTCATCGACCACTACAACGGCACCCGCCGCAGTGTCAAGACCCTGTCCGGCGGCGAGAGCTTCAAGGCCTCGCTGGCGCTGGCCCTGGGCCTTTCCGATGAAGTCCAGAGCACCGCAGGCGGCATCCGGCTGGACACCCTCTTCCTCGATGAGGGCTTCGGCTCGCTGGATGAGGAATCGCTGGAGCAGGCCATCCGGGTGCTTTCCGGCCTGACCGAAGGCGACCGGCTGGTGGGCATCATCTCCCATGTCGCCGCCCTGAAGGACCGCATCGACCGGCAGGTGGTCGTGCATAAGGAGCGGAGCGGGGGCAGCTGGGTGGAAATCGTGACGTAACCCCACCGACAAAGCCTATCGGCTTTGCCACCTCCCCTGGTAGGGGAGGCCTTGGCAGAGCGGTTCAGCCTGCGCACAAAGGGGGGAACTCACCAAACTCCATGCAACGCCAGAGGCCCCACTACTAGGGGGGCTGGCAATGCGAAGCATTGACTGAGGGGTTTCACCCCTTTCCCGCATAAACGACTACACCTCCGCACACATTAAATGCGGAGGTGTTTCTTATGTCCCACAAGCAAAAGCATGTCGGCCCCACATCCAGCCGGGTGAGCCCGCCGCTGGGGGCACTGCCCAGCCAGCCGGACAGCCCGGAGGTGCAGCTGCCGCCGCCGGAACCGGATCTGCCGCCGATCCAGGCGGTTCCCATGACGGACGGCACACCGGCAGCCTGTATGCAGAAAAACGCCAAGGAATTTCTGGCAGGAAATACACCCGGCGTAATGGCGCAGTATGCCCCCGGGCTGTTCAGCACGGAGCAGAAGCGAAACAGCCGCCAGCCCGCACCGGATGACCCGGAGGCGGTAAAAGAACTGGTTCGCCTGCGGGAAGAGGAGCCTTATGGTTGACCCCCTCCGTCACGCCCTGCGCGCCAGTTTCCCCGGCGGGGGAGCCTTTGACAGAACGTACCGTTCTGTGAATATCGCTTACGGCTCCTGCAAGTAAATTTAAAATTTTCAAATTATTTTCCAATTACCTGTTGAAATCTTCGCCGCGTTCTTATATTATGATAACAAACAAAGCAAAGGCAGGTAAGGAAACATGGCAGAAATCAAATACGAAGTGGTCCAGCGCATTGCAGTGCTGTCTCAGCGGCCCCGCGGCTGGGAGCGCCAGCTCAACCTCATCAGCTGGAATGACGGCGAACCCAAGTACGACATCCGCGATTGGTCCCCGGACGGTACCCGCATGGGCAAGGGCATTTCCCTGAGCGGCGAAGAGCTGGCCATCCTCAAGGGCATTCTGGAAGATCTGGAGCTGTAAGATGGACTACCGTGAGGAGTTTTTGCAGATCTGGCACCAGCATGTCTCCCGCCCGGGCAGCGAAAAACTGCTGGACTGGCTGGACAACAAGACGGATTTCTTCTCGGCTCCGGCCTCCACCCGGTTCCACGGGGCCTGTGACGGCGGGCTGTGCATGCACAGCCTGAACGTCTACCATGCCCTCCACGACGGCTTTTTCACCGAGGGCGAGAGTGAGGAGAGCTATGCCATCTGTGCTCTGCTGCACGATCTGTGCAAGGCCAACTACTACAAAAAGGGCACCCGCAATGTAAAGAACGATGCCACCGGCCAGTGGGAAAAGGTGCCCAGCTACAGCGTGGAGGATCTGTTCCCCTATGGTCACGGCGAAAAGAGCGTGTTCCTGATCGAGCGGTTTATGAAGCTGAAGGTCGAGGAAGCGGTAGCCATCCGCTGGCACATGGGCGGCTTTGACGATGCGGCCAAGGGCGGCTGCTTCGCCATCTCGGAAGCTTACGACAAATATCCGCTTGCCGTCAAGCTCCACATTGCCGACCTGAAGGCCACCTACCTCATGGAACACCGCACCAGCGCCGTGCGGTAACATCCCCAAGATGCAAAAAAGACGATGCACAGCGTTTGTGCATCGTCTTTTTGTTATACAGTCATTAAGCTTTCCAGCTGATGTACCAGATCCACCGCCTGATGGTCGAGTGCCGTGGTGGGCTTCCAGTCCGGCTGCGCAAAGGGGCAGCGTTCCTCCTCCGGTTCCGGCGGTGCGGCCTGCGGGGCAGGCTCCTGCTCCGGTGCGCTCTGCTCTGGTACAGCATCTGGCTGGGGCTGCTCTGCCTTGGGGGCATCCGCCGCCGGGTGGAACACGATCACCGGCAGGCCAGGCTGTTCCAGCACCTTGGGCTGCGGGGGCACGGGCGGCAGCAGGCTGTTTGCCCGCGCCTGCTCACACAGAGCTTCCAGCTCAGCGTTCTCCTGCCGCAGTGCCACCATCTCTCGCTCACAGGCGTAAAGCCGGGTCTGGTAACGGCGGATCTCCGCATTGGCAGCGGCAAGACGGCGGTTCAACAGCTCCGCCTGAGCGGGCTGGTTCGGGAGCCGTCTCCCGGTTTCCGGTTCGACCTGCGCCATCGTTTCCTCCACTTCCTGCACCCTGCGCAGAGCGCGGCGGTATTCACGGGCAGCGGCGGCACAATAACGCTCCACACAGCGCAGCACACTGGTCCTGCGGCAGCTCAGCCATTCGGTGCGCAGCCAGATGTCGTTTGGTACCATCTCTGCTCCTCCCGCTCACGCGCGCAAGAGACCACGCCCCCTCCCGGGCGGTTCACACTGTAACTTACAAACTTACTTGCGCTTATTCAGGATCGCCAGCAGCTCATCGTAGTAACGGTTGTCGCTGCTCTCTTCCTCCACCGGCTTTGCAGCGCTGTTTGCGGCGGCAGCAGGCTGCTGCTTTGCGGCACCCGCGCCGGACACATCAGAGCTGAACACTGCGCTGGGGGTGGAAGCACCGGCACCGGCGGCGTTGTTCAGGCTGCTGCGCAGGCCATCGGCGGCCTTGTTGTCAAAGCCGGTGGCCACAACGGTAACGCGCATCTCATCGGACAGGTTCTCATCGAACGCAGTACCCCAGATGATGTTTGCATCGGGGTGAGCGCTCTGGGTGATGAGGCCGGCAGCGGTCTCGACATCCTCCAGGCCGATATCGGGGCTGGAGGTGATGTTGATGATCACGCCGTGTGCACCGGCAATGCTGGTCTCCAGCAGCGGAGAGGAGATCGCAGCCTTGGCGGCGTTCTCTGCCTTACCTGCGCCCTTGGCGCTGCCCACGCCCATGTGGGCGTAACCGGCATCCTTCATAATGGAGCGCACGTCGGCGAAGTCCAGGTTGATGAAGGCGGGCACATTGATCAGAGCAGAGATGGACTCCACGCCCTGACGCAGCACATTATCGGCGGCCTGGAAGGCGTTCATCAGGGTGATCTTTTCCTGGCTGATCATCTTCAGGCGCTCATTCGGGATAACGATCAGGCTGTCAACGTGCATGAGCAGGTTTGCAATGCCCTGCTCTGCCAGGCCCATCTTGCGCTTGCCCTCAAAGGAGAAGGGTTTGGTGACGATGCCCACGGTCAGGATGCCCAGATCGTGTGCCACCTCAGCCACAACAGGAGCCGCACCCGTGCCGGTGCCGCCGCCCATACCGGCGGTGATAAAGACCATCTGGGAGCCCTTCAGGGCATTTGCGATCTCGTCCTTGCTTTCCTCGGCAGCACGCTGGCCGATCTCGGGATCAGCGCCCGCGCCGCGGCCCTTGGTGAGCTTGGAGCCCAGCTGCACCTTGGTGGCAGCATGGTTCTTGGCCAGCGCCTGCTGGTCGGTGTTCATTGCAATAAATTCTACGCCCTGCAGACCGTCGCTGACCATGCGGTTGACTGCGTTGCCGCCGCCGCCGCCCACACCAATGACTTTGATCGTCGTAACGTTTTCATCCATTTCTTCGTCGAGCATGAGTGCCATAACTTTTGTCCTCCATCGGATATGTTATCGTAAACCTGCGCTTTTCGCACAAGAAGAGTTCGATACTATACTTATATAACTGTATCGTATCATCTTTTTGTCCCGATTGCAAGACAAATTTGTTTTTTTGCAGAGGTTTTTTTCACCGACCCGTTTCCCGGGGCCGATTCCCGCCGAATTTGCGCCCCCAAACCGGCCAAAATCTCTGTAAATCCGGCATAGCCCCGGTCGATATGCGCCGGGTGGGTGATGACCGTGGTTCCCCGGGCCGCAAGCCCCGCCAGCACCAGTGCCGCCCCGCCCCGCAGGTCGGGGGCCTCCACCACGGTGCCGCACAAATGGCCGCCCGGCGCAATGGTCAGCACCCTGCCCGCCGTTTCGGCCTGTGCGCCCAGGCGGCAAAAACCCTCGGCACAGCCGAACCGGCGCTCAAAGATCACATCCTCGATGCTGCTCTCGCTGTCGGCACAGAGCATTGCCGCCGCCAGCAGCGGGGCAGCATCGGTGGCAAGGGCCGGATAGGCTCCGGTGAACACCCGGCCTGCCCCGTGCAGCCGCCCAAAGCGGGAAATTCGCACCATGTCCCCCGCCGGTTCCACCCGGCACCCCATTTGTCCCAGAATTTCCAGCACCGGAGCATAGAGCGCAGGGGCGCAGCCGGTCAGTTCCACCCGGCCGCCCGCCGCCGCACAGCCGCAGGCCAGCGTGGAAGCAAAAATGCGGTCGGGCAGGGGCGAAAAACAGCACCCGGAAAGGCCCCGCCGCCCTTCGATGCGGATCGTGGAGCTGCCTGCCCCCTCGATGCAGCCGCCGCACCGGTTCAGAAAAGCGGCAAGGTCGGCGATCTCCGGTTCCCGGGCCGCTCCCCGCAGGATGGTCCTGCCTCTGGCACAGGCAGCGGCCAGCAGAAGTGTCTCGGTGGCCCCTACGCTGGGGAAACGCAGGGTGATCTCGGCCCCGTGCAGGCCGGAGGGAGCCGTCAGCACCAGCCGCCCCTCCCCAGCTTCCAGCTCCACCGCCCCCATTTTTGCCAGCCCCGCCAGATGCAGGTCGATGGGCCGGGCCCCGATGCGGCAGCCGCCGGGCAGGCTGGTCTCGGCGCGGCCCAGCCTTGCCAGCAGCGGTGCGCAGAACAGAATGGAGGCCCGCATTTGTCCCGCTGTTTGCCCCGGCAGGGTGCTGTTGGCAGGCGGGCCGGAGAGCACTGCATCACTGCCCTCCCACCGGGCGGCACAGCCCACACCCCGCAAAAGCGCCATGCAGTGCTCCACGTCCGCAAGGCGGGGTACAGCCTGGAGCCGCACCTCTCCCGTGCAGAGCAGCGATGCCGCAAAAAGCGGCAGAACGCTGTTTTTCGCTGCCGGAATTTTTACACTTCCGTTCAGCGGGCGGCCCCCTGTCACCACGATCCGTTCCTCCATGTCCGTGCCCCCATTCCGCAAAAGATACCCCACCGTATGCAAAACAGGGCCGGAGTGTGAGGCGGACAAGTTTGTTTGGCAATTTCTAAACCTCTCCGTCACGCTTTGCGTGGCAGCTTCCCTAATAAGGGAGCCCTTGGCATTCCGTTACGTTCTCTTTTCGTCAGGTCTCCCCTCTCGAGACCGAGAGCACGATTCCCATTTCGCCCAGCAGCATCATCAAGCTCGTTCCTCCGGAGGAGAAAAAGGGCAGGCTGATGCCGGTGTTGGGGATGGTATTGGTGACCACGGCCACATTGAGGACAGCCTGCAGGGCCACCTGCACGGTAAAGCCCACCACCAGCAGCGCCCCAAAACGGTCGGGAGCATGGGCGGCAATGGTAATGCCCCGCCAGAGCAGCAGCACGAACAGCAGCACCACAGCGCAGGCCCCCACAAAGCCCAGTTCCTCGCAGACGATGGAGAAGATGAAGTCGTTCTGAGGTTCGGGCACAAACAGATGCTTCTGGCGGCTGTTCCCCAGCCCCAGCCCGGTGGCTCCGCCTGAGCCGATGGCGTACAGGCTCTGGATGGTCTGGTGGCCGTCCCCCAGCGGATCGGCAAAAGGGTCCTGCCAGGAGCGCAGGCGGTCGGCAGCGTATGGCACAAGGTCCGGCATAACGACCACCGCCGCCCCGATGGCGGCCGCCCCGCCCACGCCCGCCAGCACGAACCACCGCAGACCTGTGCCGCCCACGAACATCAGCACTGCCCCGATGCCCAGGATCAGCAAAGTACCCGAAAGATGGGGTTCCAGCAGCATCAGCGCCGCCACCACCCCCAGCACCAGCACAAAGGGCAGCACCCCCACCGCAAAGCTGCGCATCCTGTCATGGTTCAGCGAGATGATGTGCGAAAACACCAGCACCACCGCAAATTTTGCGATCTCGCTTGGCTGCAGGGTGCCCACCCCCGGCAGCACCAGCCACCGTTTGCAGCCGTTGTATTCCGGCATAAAAAGCACCACCGCAAGCAGCACCAGCGAGACCCCCAGCAGCGGCCAGGCCAATTTGTGGAAAATGTGATAGTCCACCCGGCTGGCCAGCCACAGCCCCGCAATGCCCATGGCGGCGTAGAGCAGCTGGGGGCGCAGGTAGGCAAAGGCATCGCCCCGCCGGTAAAGGGCCACCGCCCCCGATGCACTGCCCAGCATCACCAGCCCGAACCCCACCAGCGTGAGTACCAGCACCAGAAACGGTAGGTCCATGGCCGGCATCGGCCGCAGCGGTGCCTTGTGCCGCCCGCCCCGCGGCAGTGCCGCAGCTTCTTTCATCTCGTCACCCCCAGTTTCACTATTGTATGTCAAAACCGGGGCTGCTAGTCTATTTTCTTGAGGTTCTGCGTAAGGATAAGCAGATACTGGTTTTGGAGCGTCAGCGACCAGATTGAAAAGTAAATCTTATGCCAAGGGCTCCCCTACTAGGGGAGCTGTCGCGGCGAAGCCTGCGACTGAGAGGTTGGACAGAGCAGGGCTTATTCAAGAAGGGAGAGTTTCTATGCCCAAAGTTCTCCGCACCCTGCCCGAGCGGGGATTCCGCCGCCGGGCACGGGCCGTGGCGGTGCTGTTCTGTGCCGTCTGCCTGGGGCTGGCCGTGCGGCTCTTTTTCCTGCAGGTGCGCACCGACGGCTTCTATGCCGACCGCGCACAGGGCCAGCAGCTGCGGGACACCGTGGTCCCCGCAGACCGGGGGCGCATTTACAGCGCCGACGGCCTTTTGCTGGCCGCCAACAGCAGCTGCTGGACCCTGCGGGCCTCGCCCCGGGAGATGCCGGAAGAGAAAATCACCCTTGCCGCCCACGGCCTTGCGGAGATCTTAGCGCTGGACGAAGCGGCCCTGCTGGAAAAATTCAGCGACCGCCGCTCCAACGACTGCCTGCTCCGCTACCGGGTGGACCGCGCCGCAGCCGATGCCGTGCGGGACTTTTGCGAAGAAAACAGCATCACCGGCATCCGCATCAATCAGGACAGCAAGCGCTGGTATCCGCAGGGCGCGTTTCTGGCTTCGGTGCTGGGGTTCACCAATGTGGACAACGCAGGGGTGGCCGGGCTGGAACTGAAATATGACGATCTGCTCACCGGAGAAAACGGCGTGGTGCTCACAGCTGTCAACGCCTGGGGCTACACACTGGAGCAGAGCTACGAGACCGAGCGTTTTCCCACCGAGGGGGACGGCCTGCGGCTCACCATCGACAGCTGTATCCAGCACTACCTTGAAAATGCGCTGTCCTACGCTGTGCAGGAGCACCATGTGGCGGCGCGGGCCGTGGGGATCGTCATGGATGTGAACACCGGGGCCGTGCTGGCCATGTCCACCACGCCCTCCTACGACCCCAACGAGCCCCGCGTCATTGCCGACACCGCCGCCCGGAACGCCGTGGAGGCCCTGACCGGTGATGCGCGCAAGGCCGCTTTACAGCTGGCCCAGCAGACCCAGTGGCGGAACAAGGCTGTCAGCGACCTGTACGAGCCGGGCAGCGTGTTCAAGCTCATCACCTGTGCGGCGGCGCTGGATGCCGGAGCCATCACAAAGCATTCCAGCTTTTACTGCGGGGAATCCATCTCGGTGGCAGGCACCCGCTTCCACTGTGCCAACCACAAACGCCATGGGGCCCAGAGCGTGACCCAGGCGCTGGAAAATTCCTGCAACCAGAGCTTCATCCAGATCGGGGCCCGGCTGGGCAGGGAGGCCTTCTGCGATTATTTTGCCGCCTTCGGCCTGCGGGAGCCCACCGGCATCGACCTGCCCGCCGAGCCGAAACAGAGCCTGTACTATACCGCCGATCGGATGGGCCCGGTGGAGCTGGCCTCCTGTGCCTTTGGGCAGAGCAGCAAGATCTCCTATCTGGAAATGGCGGCGGCAGTCTGCGCCGTGGTCAACGGGGGAAAGCTGATGCAGCCTTACGTCGTCTCGGAGATCCTGGCCCCGAACGGCAGTACCATTGAGCAGTTCTCCCCTGTCTGCAAACGGCAGGTGCTCAAGGCAGAGACCAGCCAGACCATGCGGGAGATGATGGAGGCCGTGGTGCTCTACGGCGGCGGGCGGAACGCCCAGATCCCGGGCTACCGGGTAGGCGGAAAAAGCGGCACCAGCCAGAAGCTGGACAGCGCCGACGAAAAAGCCCGCATTGCCAGCTTTGTGGCGGTGGCTCCCATCGACGACCCGCAGTTTCTCTGCCTGGTCTGCCTGGACGAACCCCACAGCTGGACGACCGCAGGCGGCAGCCTGTCGGCCCCGGTCTGTGCCGAAGTGCTGGAGCAGACGCTGGTGTACAGGGGCGTGCCCCGCGCCACGGAAGCCCCGGCTGCCTCCACAGCAGAGACCGCCGCCGACCTCCCCGCTGACGGCGACAGTTTTGACGGGGCCTGAAAACGGGCAGAAAAAAGACCGCCGAAGCGGTCTTGAATTGCTTGTTTTCAGTTCTGGTGCGGCTGCTCGCGGAACTTGATCTCGCCGGTCTCGCTGTTCATGGATTCCACAATGGCAAGGCTCTCCAGCTGGATGCCCTTGCTGCGGATGAGCTCGCCGCCCTGCTGGAAGCCCTTTTCCACGGCAATGCCAATGCCCTCAACCGTGGCTCCGGCCTCCTTGGCTAGATCCAGCAGGCCCATCAGGGCACAGCCGTTTGCCAGGAAGTCATCGATGATCAGGACATGGTCCTCTGCGGTGAGGAACTTTTTGGAGACGATGACGTTGTAGATCTTCTTGTGGGTGAAGGACTGTATCTTGGTCTCATAGTTGTCGTAATCCAGGTTAATGCTCATGGACTTTTTGGCAAACACCACAGGAACATTGAACTCACTGGCAACCACAGCGGCAATGCCGATGCCGCTGGCCTCAATGGTCAGCACCTTGTTGACGGGCTTGCCTGCAAACAGGCGCTTCCACTCCTTTGCCATCTCGCGGAACAGGGGGATGTCCATCTGGTGGTTGATGAAGCTGTCCACCTTCAGCACATTGCCCTCGCGCACGATCCCGTCTCTCTGAATGCGTTCTTCCAGCAGTTTCATATCCGTCTCTTCCTCCAAGCTTTGGTACTGCATTTTGATTTTACCTAGTATACCGGATTTGCCCCCCTGTTTTCAAGGTCTTTTGGCATTTTCTCTCTTGTTTTTCAGCAAAATTTGAGTATACTGGAAGCAACGGCTCCGGGTGGATTTCCGGGGCGCTCCGGGCACAGGGAAAGGTGCCCGTTTTCTGCATCCTGCCGCCTGTTCGGGCGGGATGCATTGTGAGGAGAAGGAGTATCACGCGTATGAAGACCGGATTGATCCTGGAAGGCGGTGCCATGCGGGGCATGTTCACTGCCGGTGTTCTGGATGTTCTGATGGAGCAGGGCATCACGGTAGACGGCATGGTGGGTGTTTCGGCGGGAGCAGTGTTCGGCTGCAACTACAAATCCCACCAGATCGGGCGGACCATCCGCTACAACACCACCTACTGCAATGACAAACGCTATGCCAGCTTCCGCAACCTGCTGCGCACCGGCAACCTGTACAGCGAGGATTTCTGCTACCACGAGGTGCCCGAAAAGCTCGACCCGTTCGACGACAAGGCTTTCCGGGAATCCCCCATGGATTACTTTGTGGTCTGCACCGATGTCCGCACCGGCGACCCCATCTATTATAAGTGCCGCACCGGTGATGCGGAGGATGTGCGCTGGATGGAAGCCTCGGCATCCATGCCACTGGCCGCAAAGATCGTCAAGATCGGCCATTACGGCCTGCTGGACGGCGGCGTTGCCGATTCCATCCCCATCCGCTTCTTTGAGTCCATCGGCTACAAGCGGAACCTCATCATCCTGACCCAGCCCAAGGGGTTTGTGAAAAAGAAGAATCCCATGCTGCCCGCCATCCGGGCACGGTATCTGCGCTATCCTGCCTTTGTGGAGGCTGTGGCCGACCGCCACGAGCGCTACAACGAAACCCTGAGCTACATCTCCATGCTGGAGCAGTCCGGCAAGGATTACGTTATCCGCCCGCCCATCCCGCTGGAGATCGGTGCCATGGAGCGTGACCCCGACCAGCTGCGCCGCGTCTACGAGACCGGTCGGGCCGTGGCACAGATCCAGGTGGATAAGATCCGGGCCTTCCTTGAAACTGCAAAGGCCGAAGCCGAGGAATAATCACTGTGCTATACTGGGGCAAATCAAAACAGGAGGCACTGATTTATGAACACTCTGGATGCCATTCTCACCCGGCGCAGCTGCCGAAAATTCACTGACAAGCCCATCAAAAGCGAAACACTGCACCAGCTGCTGGAAGCGGCCATGAGCGGCCCCAGCTGCGTCAATGCACGGGACTGGTCTTTCGTGGTGGTGGCCGCCCCGGAAAAGCTGGCACAGATGGCCGATGCCAATGGCCGCCCTGCCGAGCCGCTGCGGAAAGCTGCCGCCGGTATCCTCGTCTGCGGCGACCTTGACCGTGCGTTCCGCTTTGCAAAGGACTACTGGATCATTGACGGAGCCATTGCCGCCCAGAACATCTGCCTTGCTGCACAGGAGCTGGGGCTTGGCGCAGTCTGGCTGGGCACCTGGCCCCAGATGGACCGGGTAGAGGCCCAGCAAAAGCTGTTCGGTCTGCCGGAGACCATTGTGCCCCACTCCATCATCGCCCTTGGCTACCCGGAAGCAGACCTTACTGCCCCGCGTAAGAGCCGCTATGAGGATGACCGGGTACATTTTAACCAGTGGTAGATCTGCCAGACGCAAAAGCTTTGCGGCCCGACAGTTTCGATCACATGTACCCCGAGGTTCCCATAAACCACGAGCGTTCCTGCTTGATACTTTGCCATATTGCTCCTCTTTCATCCAAGTGGAACAGACTGTGCAAAACAGACTTTCCAGCGCGTTTTCGTTCTTTTCTATTATAACACAAACCACTCCATGGCTTCAAAGGTGATTTTCCACAAAGTTTGCATCGTGCAATCTGCGCAGAATGACCCGCAGATTTCTTGTGCAAAAGTATAATGATTCCGTACAACGAGTGGCACTCATGCGTAAGACCGGTTGCATGAGTGCCACTCGTTTTTTGTTTGTCCTAAAATGGAAAGGTAAGGTGAATCCCATGGAAAGTACCAATGAATTTCTCGGCACGGAACGCATCGGCAAGCTGATGCAGAAGTATGCGATCCCGTGCATTATTTCTCTGCTGGTGGGTGCGCTGTACAACATCGTGGACCAGATCTTTATTGCAAACGCCAGCTATCTCGGCTCTTATGGCAACGCCGCCAATA
>OFCP01000724.1_pt1 | contig 18005 bp, 6 predicted proteins | sample 1520831 | NCBI WGS metagenome assembly OFCP01 (sample SAMEA2699039, study PRJEB24076) | metagenome | biome: Human gut stool | place: Spain | collected 2013-03-20 | reverse complement strand
ATCAGCACACAATAGCCCATTATACGCGCGTATAATGGGCTATTGTGTGCTGATATGTAGCGCCGTTGTGTTATGATGCTTGACTATGTTCTCTGAATTGGTTACGATGTCAATTGTTGTGATTAACCGATGACATGCAATTGTGTTATGATGTTGGTTTTTGTGATCAAGTTAAGGAATGGGGAAGCCTAAAGTTTTCTTTGTGTTTATGTTGTCTGATAGTGTTACGTTGTTGTGGTCAATTTATCGGTTGATGTCCTTTAGATAAAAAGGGCCTCGAAAGCAGCCTGTTATCTTCCGATAGAGTTGAAGACAGATAACCATTTTATCTATAAAAAACATAAAGTTAGGTTTTACACTTCTTCTTCTAACTTACCTTCTACTCATAATGCATCGGCTAAGCACGCTAAAAGCCTGTTTCTGTTGGTTAAATCATAAACTTTGCTTTTTATCATCAACTTTGCGTTTTTTACGTTGCTTTGCGTTAAATACATAAAGTACGATAAAAAACATAAAGGAAAATTACTCCTCAAGGGGGATTGGAATGTCGCTTATTAATTTACTGCATGAATGTATCAGCCGCGGGCAGGAGATGACGCAGGCCATTGCTATAGCTCAATTTGGTGATGATAGCCCCGAGGCTCGCCGTATCACTCGTCGCTGGGGGATAACCGAGGTTGCTGATTTAATCGGCGTTTCGCCGCAAGCAATTAGGGATGCTGAAAAAAATGGGCGACTACCACCACCTGATTTTGAGTTACGCGGTCGCGTTGAACGTCGCGCCGGCTATACCATCGACCAGATTAGCCATATGCGCAGCATTTTCGGCAATCCGAATCAACGGCCTGCAGACAAAAATCCAGCTGTGTTAGCTGTTATGTCGCACAAAGGCGGCGTTTATAAAACCTCATCTGCAGTGCATGAAGCTCAATGGTTAGCTCTGCAAGGTCACCGAGTGCTACTCATTGAAGGTAACGATCCGCAAGGGACCGCCTCGATGTATCACGGCTATGTACCGGATTTACACATCCATGCCGAGGATACTTTGCTCCCGTTTTACCTTGGTGAGCGTGATAATGCGGAATACGCTATAAAACCGACCTGCTGGCCAGGTCTGGACATTATCCCCAGCTGCCTGGCGCTGCACCGTATCGAAACGGATCTGATGCAATACCATGCCCAAGGAAAACTACCTCATCCTCCGCATCTGATGCTACGGGCCGCTATCGAATCCGTATGGGATAACTATGACATCATCGTCATTGATAGCGCTCCAAACTTAGGGACAGGTACGATTAATGTTGTTTGCGCAGCCGATATTATCGTCGTGGCTACCCCTGCAGAGCTATTTGATTATTCATCCGTTCTGCAGTTCTTCACCATGCTTCTGGACCTTCTTAAAACCGTTGATTTAGGTGGTTTTGAGCCTGTTGTACGGCTGTTACTAACGAAATACAGTCTGACCACTGGTAATCAATCACGCTGGATGGAAGAGCAAATCAGAAATACATGGGGATCGATGGTCCTGCGTCAGGTTGTCCGAGTGACGGATGAAGTAGGAAAGGGCCAAATAAAAATGCGCACAGTATTTGAACAGGCCGCGAACCAGCGTTCAACGCTTAATGCATGGCGAAATGCAGTCTCTATTTGGGAGCCTGTTTGCCAAGAAATTTTCGATGACTTGATTAAACCTCGTTGGGAGGACTAATTGTGAAACAGCGCTCTATTTTAAAAAATGCCCCCAACATCGACAGCATTATGAGCAAGACGCACCAGGCGCCCGCATCACAGCCTGTGTCACCGATGGTGGGTGATTTGCAACGCCAGCTTAGTTCATTATCGGGAAACAGTATTATGCTGCCTGTGTGTGGACGTAACGTTAACTTTAAGCTGGAAACTATCCCAGCGGATAAAGTTGAAATGGCGACGATGGTTTGGCTCGGTAATGAACGTGATCAAGACCTGCTCAACGAAACGTCCTTGGCCGATCTCGTTCCGTCATTCCTCACTTCGGGGCAGCAGAACCCGGCGTTCGCTCGCAAAACTGCAGGCATCATAGAGGTTGCTGATGGTTCTCGGCGCCGAAAAACAGCCATCATTACAGGTTGCGATTATCGCGTATTAGTCGGTGATCTCGATGACGAACAAATGCAGTGGCTCTCTCAAATCGGCAACGATTATCGACCAACAAGCGCATATGAGCGGGGGAAAAAATATCAGCGCCGCCTGAAAGATTTTGACGGCAGCGTAAAAGCTTTAGCTGAAGCAGAAGGGGTGGACCGCAATATCATAACCCGCTGCATCAACACAGCTGGCCTGCCTAAAGATATCATCGCCATTTTTCAACATCCTGGTGAGCTATCAGCCCGTGCGGGGCATGACTTGTTCAAGATATATCAGGGAAACGAGAAAGCTATGCTCGATGCGGCGCAGCAGCTGCTACGCATGAAGAAGCAGGGTGAAAAGTTCGAACCTATGCGGATCATCCAGGCATTACAGGATTTTATTAAGACCAATGCAAAAGATACACAAAAGACCGAAAAAGCATATGGTGAAGGGGTTGTTGCGAAATATAACGGTAATTACGTTACCTTAAAATTTGATAACCGGAAGATTCCATCCAGCTTAATGAAAAAAATTGAGGCGTTGCTTGAGTCAGAGTTAGAAAAAAAATAAACCACATAAGAAAAAAGGCCCCTGCATTGCAGGGGCCTTTTATGTTCTGTTTTTTATTAGCGGCTAATCGTAGGGCAATCAGATCCCCTCCAGTACAGATATACGCCTTTCCAGTTCCTGATTTTTAACCAGTAAACCCTGCGCCACCGTAACCAGGTCAGCAATGATTGCCGTGTAATCCACATTCATCACCTTAAATTTTTCGCCATCAATCTCCTGCTCGATGCCGAGGAAAGTATACAGATCATCAGCTTTTTCAGCCTGCTGAGCGATAAAACCACGCCTCCGGCGCGTTTCCCCCTTCATCCGGTACTCACACACCCCTAAGCGTTCAATGCGCTCTGAGGCGTTTCCAGGCGCTTGTGTGAAGTCGGTTTTCAGTCGCACGTCGGAACCGGTCGTCATGACGTCGCCCTTGGGCGTGGAAATTACCCCACCTGCGCGGAATGACCATGCGTCGGTTCTCCCGAAGCCGTCCATATACATGATAATCCTGTGTTCGGTTCCCACGTACTCTTCAACATAGAAACCGCCCCACGCCCCGGAGGTGTCACCGTTACCGCCGCGTCCCAGCATTCTGGATCGAATACGTCCGCCTGAAACCAACGAACCATCAGCAGGGGAACCAAAGTCTGTTCTGTTGGCCGAAAGGTCGACTCCGCATTGCGCCCACCCTCCAATATCTGCCATACCACCAACACGAAGATCCCTGTCAACTCGCCAATGACTACCTTGTACACTAATTTGATCGGCGGCAGTGGCCATAATCCGCCCGGTGAAGTCGTCGGTGCTGTAGTTAAAATGAAAGTCGATGTACGGAGTGCCCATCGACAGCTCTAACGCCTGGGAATACAGCTTGCCCTTTGCCGTATTATCGAAACCACCACCGACAACCAAATCTCCGGGCAACGTCGTCTGGTTGTTGGTGCCAATAACGAGGATGTCATCATAGGTGTCTGACGGTGATACAGTGGTCGCTCTTGAACGTTGAACCCTGAACGGTGTTCCCGAGCCAACGGCAATTGTCCCGCCTTGCCCCTGTTTTTTGAGCAGAGCCAGATCTGAATTCCTGCCCAAAATAAAACCGGCATTATCGCTGGTTATAACCTGCGAGCCGTCGAGTTTGTTTCCTCCGGTGAGTTTTGCCAGTGCGTTAAGATCCGATGCCTTCGCCATCCCGGCTATCGCCGGCACGATCACCTGCTTTCCTGTGATCGGGTCTGTCAGGGTGATATTGCCGCTGCCGGTCAGGGCCATCGACCAGCCCTCCACTACACTACGCCAGAATGCAAACGCGCTGGCCAGCTGGTTAGCAAACGACGAGGTGCTGGCGGTTTCAGCGGTAATAATGCCGTAACTGGCACCGGAAAATGCGGTGGTGATATTCCGGGTCAGCGTCAGTTGCGTGTCGCTGTCCACGGATTTGATCGCATACAGGTCAGCACTACCGCTGCGGTAGACCACCAGAATCGACCCGGGCAGTATCCCCAGCGCCTCCTGTGACCATTTTGTTGTCGCACCTGTCACCCGTGCCTGCGACGCGGCACCCGTGACGGTACCGACTTCATACATCGCCATAATAAAGTTCCTCCTGGATGGTTTTCCCTGGAAAAAGAAAAGGCCCCTTGCGGGGCCATATATTGTTATCAGGTTGATGAACCGCGAATTACGTTGTTATTGCGCGCGGCGAAGGCGTCGAATCTTGAGAGGATGGTTAATACCATCTGTCCGTTACGGTCCAGGTAACAGCCATATCGCAGAACAGCGTCGCCAGTACCGGCAGGGACGACAAATGACATGTTGTCTACGTTCATTGACTCTTGCGCCGTTAACAGGCGTGTTGCTCCACCTGTTTCATACATAAGCTCAATGCCTAGCTCCATACTGCCGCCACCAGACGTAGCGCCTGTGCCACGAAGAAGCATTGCATACGACAGATAGCCAGGATTCAGTCCGCCGTCAGCCCCTGGCGCGTAGGACATCCCCGCTCTGAGTTTCGCGCCGCCGTCGATAGTGATGCTATCCGTCTGGAGGAGTCCACCGCGAATATTGATCACCTGGTCGAAATTCTGCCGCCGGAACCGGGCCAGCTCAAACCACTGCCATGTAGCCTTCGGCACCTTGCGCGTGCGGTGCTGAGCGATGTTGATCGCAAATGACCCGATGTCGCCCTCGATGTGGTTCGCATATACCGTACCCTGGAACCAGCCGTCAGTCGCATAAACCGCACCGCGAACGATCACGTTGTTGAACTGCGAAGAGCCATCCTTAGCGATACGCCAGCCGCGTGACCCGTCAACAAAGTCATTCGAGCGGATCTCGTGGCCGATCTTCGCGTTCGTGATGGAACCGTCCGCGATTTTGGTTGAGGTCAGGGAACTGTTTTTGATACGTGCCGTATCGATATACAGCTCATTGCCTTCGGCAACCATCACCGGAACAGCCGTCGCATTATTACGGTTAAACAGCGAGAAGCGGTCAGCGTAGAGGATCATGTCGCTCGTTTCACCATTGCTGCCCAGCGTAATCCCCGCGCCAACATTCTTCCCGTTAACCGTCTCAACCTTCATCGACCACAGCGAACTCACCGTACCATTCACATCCGCCACGGTTTTGGCGGTGTTCTGAACGGAAGCACTGAGATCCCCGACACTGGATGTCAGGGTCGTCTGCTGCGTTGCCAGCGCCTCCAGTGCCGTTGCATGCGTCTGCTGGGTACTAGTGATACTGGCCACCGATTTAATCGTGTTGTCCAGCGTCGTCTGGTTTTTGATGTTGGCGGCCGCCTGCGCGTCAATCTGCGACTGAAGCGAGGTATTCAGGCTGGCCTGTGTGCTCTGGCTGTCGCTTAGCGTCTTCGCCATGTTATCGACGCGGGAGTTGGCATTATCCACTTTCGTGGCCAGTGCCGTCTGCTGCTGCGCCTGGGCGGTGATTTTCCCTTCGGCATCCGTTACGCGAGCCGTCAGACCGCTCACGGCACTCGCCGTCGCGTCAGAGGCATCCTGTGCCGCTTTCGCATCGGTAACATCCGTGATAACCAGATCGTCGATATACAGCGAATAACCGGGGGTGCCGCTGCCGGAGGCGCCACGGGTAGAGATCCAGACCACTGCGCGTGTTCTCCCACCCCCGTTGTTACTGGCAATACCCGTAAATTTCACCCACTTATCACGCGCACCAAGAGCGGCTTCGCTGACAGTGACCGCCGACTGCCAGGAGTTTTGACCGGCAGCATTCAGTGAGTTAATGCCGACCAGCGTTGTCCACCCGGAGGATGGCGCCTGATCCGCCGGCATCATAGCCCAGAACTCAAACCGGAACTTCGCATCCTCACGGACTGACTGCCAGCTCCCAAGCTGTTTATCGCTGTTGCCGTTGTTGTTCGCTCCTCGACTCACCTGCAGGCTCTTATTGCCGGTGAATTTCTGAGACGCCACCACAACGGCGGTGCCGCCCCCGCCCAGCACATGACCATCTCCGTAGCTTTCGAACGTACCGTCAACCCACGGATTAGCTCCCTGAGTACTGATGGTATTGATGCTGCTGGTCAGCGACGTGATACTCTGCGACTGGCTGGTGATAGTGTTTTCCACCTGGCTTACGCGACCAGTCAGTGAACTCACTGCAGTCGTGTCAGCCTTTTTACTCACCGTATCGTTTGTCGACCTGAGGCTGTTCTCCAGCGCCGTTATCGAGGAACTCAGGGAGTCAATATTATCCCCCTGGGTCTTCACTGTGTTCTGGAGCGTGGTAATTGCAGATGCGTTCGCATCAGCCTTCATCATCACACCGCCGGCGGCGCCCAACCCCATCATTACCCCGTTCACAAACTCGACTGAGGTCGAGATGTGGGCGGTGCCGTCGCCACCGGTTGGCGCACGCAGCTCCAGACCATCGCCAGGCTTCATGCCTTTGCGGCCAAGGAGAATGTAGGCACCACGATACGGCAAGGAGTTGACGACTTCGGATGTACCACCAAGAGATTCCAGAGCAGACAATATCTTACCTCGGTTGCCAGATGGCTCATCGAATGTCAGGACGCAAACGTAAGTGCCACTGGCCAACGCCTCGATATCAGCCGACATCGTGGCACCATTATTCGCGCTGCCAAAAACATCGTATGTTTTGGAGGTCGCAATCACCGTTGATCCGTCGCTGTGTTTTGCAAAAGTGATCAGCGCCCAGCTACGACCGGGGGTAAACAGGTTATTACCGCTTTCATCAAACACACCATGAGGTACGCTGGAGCCCAAACCACGTGCTGCGACAGTGAACACAGTGCGACGGTTTATGGAGGCCTGTAGTTTGGTAATGTTACTGTTCGCCGCGGTTAAATCGCCCCCCTGAGATATCACCGTGTTCCGTAAATCCTGCAATGCAGAAGCATCAGCCTTCTTACCGATATCGTTCTGAGCGGTAGCCAGTCCGTTTTCCAGTGAGGTGGTTCTATTACCAATAGAGCTGATTGCATCACCCTGCGTCTTAACCGTACTGGTCAGCGAGTCAATAGCGGAACTATTCGCTATAGTCGTTGCGTCTCGACGGGTAACAACGACGTTATAGATTGTGACACCCGCGGTAACGCCTATGTTCGGTTGCAGCCTTGCTGTGGTCGCGCCGACAGGAACGACAAACGTACCGCTTACAGCCTTCTTCTCACCAGCTTGATAACTCAAGTTGTTTGTGTAGACGGTTTTATTGTTGAGACTAGGTCCGTCAAAGCGCAACCCCCAGGCGAAAGTAATTGCCGCATCCACCAAACACATCAGGCTTAAATCCAGCGTATCGCCCGGTGTCACTTCAAACGGTGCGGAGCTCGGTTGCCATCCCCTTGCGCTGCTCACAGCAGCATAACCGTCAACAGTTGTCGCGTTCCCATCCCACCCCTGTGCGTTATTGAGCATCTTGGCGTTAGGGATGAGGTTAGCACCAGACGTCAGGCTATTCTCGATGGCCGTTACACGAGTGCCCTGGCTGGAAATGTCATTACCCTGCTGCGTCACCGTGTTCTGGAGTGTCTGCAGGGATGAAGCATCTGCCTTCTTCGCGACGTTAGCATTAGTGGTGCTAAGACCATTCTCCAGCGACGTTGTGCGATTACCAATAGAGGTAATGGTGTCGCTATGTTGGTTCACTGTCGTTGTCAACAAGTCCACAGCGGACGCACTGGCGCTATCAGTTGGAGAGTTGTTCCAATCGGAAACAACGTTACCAACCTCCAGCTTCGGACTGCTGATGTACACAGTCTGGTCGTTGGAAGCATTGCTCTCGATACGACACAGAATAAGGCGCTTGGTACCCGTGGTAGGGGTATGCTTCCACTTAACCCAATAACGAGCCCAAGAAGTAGTCAGCGTAAAGTATGCGCGGCCATCTGTGTTACCGCTTTTAATACCCTGGCTGGTCTCGGAAGACTTTGTGGTGTTGGGATTATAGAAGAACACCGTCATTGGCTGCCCGTCGACAGCACCTTTCGCGTAGAAGCTGTAAACGTATTCACCAGCATCTACAGGCGCATCGAGTGTGATTTCCCGCAGATCCTTGTAACCGGAGCCCGCTTTTGTCGTTGCGCCAAGTACTGCGTTACCACGATACGTCTCGCTGATCACGTTAGACCATCCGGTCATAGCGCCGGAGTTCTTAATTAAGTTTGTCCCACCGACAGAAATAGAATCAACTTTGTTGTTCAGCGTTGTGACAGACGAACTCGTTGAGGTGATGTCTTTTTCGGTCTGAGTGACACGGTTGGCCAGCGTCGTCAGAGCAGTAGCGTCTGCTTTCTTGCTGACGTTGTTATTAGTCGTCGCCAGATCATTTGTCAGTTTAGTGATGCTGTTACCCTGACTAGTGAGCTGGTCGCCTTGTTGGGATACGGTCGAATTCAGTGTAGAAATCGCACTAGCGTTAGCATCTGCGGTATTTTGCGCATTGTAGGCATCAGTCACTTCGGTAAGGACTATGTCATCAATGAGGAATGAGTTACCCGCCTTAACGCTACTAACGTTAGGGACAGAAATCCTGAACATCGCCTGCTTAACACCGCTCTTCGTTGATTTCAGGTAACCAGAAACCTTCGTCCATTGAGTCGAAGAGAGATCCTTTGCCGCTTTGGTAACTGCTGGCCACTGCCAGGATTCGTCCTGATACTGGAACGATAAGCCAACGGAAATCTGCACGTTGTCGGCCATAGCGGTGCTCTTGGCGTCCAGCTTAATCCAGCATTCTAGATAAAAGACTGCGTTATCCCGAACCTGGAACCCGCTAAATATGTGGTTATCGCTGTTATCAATTCCGGTAGCGTTATAATCATTCGGACGCGTTACACGGATGCACTTATTACCACCGTGGGAGTCATCGGTGCTTACGATAACGCGGTTATTAGACAGGTTGTAGTTAGCCGGGTAGCTTTCAAAAGTACCATCAGGGAGCAAATTAGCGCCGCGTCTGGATTGCTGGCTCAGAGAGGTATTAAGAGACGTAATGCTGCTGTTCGCCGCTGTCAGACCAGTCTCTGTATTCTCCACTCGCCCAGTCAGAGAGTTCAGCGCAGTCTGATCTGCTTTACCAGCCACATTCGCGTCTGTCTGCGTCAACGAATTGCGGAGCTGGGTGATACTTTGCGAATTGCTGACCACATCCTTACCGATCTGGCTAACATTCGAGCTGAGTACGCCTGCTGCGTTTGACAGCGCGGAAACCCCGAGACCGGAGTACATCTCATCAACCTTGTCTGACAGCTTCAGGCCCAGGTTGATATACGCCTGTCCGGTCCACTGGTTCACCAGAAACTCAACGGTATTCCAGCCTGCTTTCAGTTCAAAACTAACGGTACTCGTGCTTGCGTTACCCCAAGCGACCTGAACCCCATTCACAAATACAACGCCGGTATCATCAAACACCCTGCTACCCGGCCCCATTGTGACGGTTGTGTTGGCGGCCACTTTCACCTGGCAGGAATACAGCGCGACCAGATAGCTACCGGCGAACGTGAAGTCCAGTTTGGTCGTATCGGCCACCTCATCCACGGTCGTAGGTGCCACAGCGCGAATATCACTAAAGGACGGAAGTGCCACGCCACTAGCCAGCTGAATAGGATAGATCCGACGAGACCAGCTATTCCGCAGGCCATTGACCAGCCGATTCGACAGACTGGTGAGGTTGTTAGTATTGCTGCGAATATCCTGGCCGTTTTGCTCTACCTGCTGTGTTAACGCGGTGACCGCGCTCGCCTCCGCTTTCTTCTCCAGCGCGGCATTTGTCGTGTTCAGGCTGTTCTGCAGGTTCGTCAGCTGCTGGCTTTGCGAGGTGATATGCCCTTCCGCTGTATTGACCCGGTTCGTTAGTCCGGTAACGGCGCCGGCGGTGGCATCGATGTCCACCCGGTCGGTAACGTCAGTGACGTAAAAATCATCGAAGTAGCGGCTTCCGCTAATCAGATAGTTGCTCATCGTCACCGGCAGGCTGGCTGTCTCCGTCGCTTTCCAGCGACCGGAAATCAGGCTCCAGTTTGTCCCCACCGTACCGCTGTTATATGGACGCTCAAAAACCGGCTGGCCGGCAGAGTTACCGATCCGCAGCTTGTTGTTCCCCGCGCCATTATCCGTCGTCGCTCCGGGTTCCTTGACCCACACCCCGATTTCATAGGTTCGCCCCTGAACAAACGGGATGTATTGCCCCGGAGACACGCTTCCCGGATCAACCTTCAGCGCCCGCGTCCCGCTGTGAGGAGCGGAAACCTCCACCACACTGGTCGCGGTTGACCGCCCGGTATAACCATCCAGCCCGCGTTCAAACGAGGGATTCACGACTAGGTTACCCGGTATCTGCCCGCTGGCATCGATATCTGCCGCGACCTGCGAGAGGCTGTTCGACAGGTTCGTCAGCGAATTGCTCTGGCTCTCCAGCGTTTTGCCCTGCTGCGTCACTTTCGTGTCGAGCGTGGCCAGCGCAGTCGCATCGGCTTTCTGCGCCAGCGCTTTATCGGTATTCGCCAGATTTCCGGTCAGCTTCGTGATGGCGCTGTTCGCAGCCGTCAGGTCATTGCCCAGCTGTTTGACGGTATTGGTCAAATCCTGCACCGCTGTCGCATCAGCCTTTTTGGCCACTGCGGCATTGGTGGTTGCCAGCCCGTTTTCCAGCTGGGTTGTCCGGTTGCCGGTCGAGGTCAGCAGATTACCCTGTTGAGTCACGGTGGTGGTCAGGGAGTCAACCGCCGCCGCCGTGGCGTCCGCAGTATCCTGAACCTTTTGCGCCGCTGTCACATTTCGCATATGCCAGTCCGTAACGAACCATACGGTGCCATACGGGCTGTTCTGCGAGATCTGCAGGAACGGGCGGATATAACCCCTGTCCACCATCGCCTGCGTGACCTTGAAGCGCCAGGTGGTTCTCTGCCAGGTCGCGGAGGGGGATTTTCCGCCACCCGCCATGAGTGGCGCACCGGTGCTCGTATCTGGCCGAACGGCGGTACCAACATACAGATTAAAATTCGCTGTGCCGGCGCCGCAGGCAACCAGTGCGCTGATCTCAATCACATCGTTAAGCGTGGCCGGGAACGCGGCAAAGTTAGGATGGTGATCCCGGCTGGCAATTCTGGCCGCATAACCATACGGGCATCCCGACGGAACATCCTCAGCCGTCGTGGATACCACACTGAACCCCATCTGGTCGTAAGTTGGGTCAAATGTCGGGTTGGGAATTAAATCCCCGCCTGATGCGTTTCCGGCCCGTACAGCGGATTTCAGCGAGGTAATGTTGGCGTTAGCAGCCGTCAACCCGGATTCCGTCTTCTCCACTCGTCCGGTTAGCGAGTTCATCGCCGTCTGATCCGCTTTGCTGGCCACGTTCGCGTCTGTCTGCGTCAGCGCATTCCGGAGCTGGGTGATGCTCTGCGAATTGCTGACCACATCGTTACCAATCTGGCTGACATTCGAGCTGAGTACGCCGGCTGCGTTTGCCAGCGCGGAAACACCGAGACCGGAGTACATCTCAGCAACCTTGTCTGACAGCTTCAGGCCCAGGTTGATATACGCCTGGCCGGTCCACTGATTCACCAGAAACTCAACGGTGTTCCAGCCGGCTTTCAGTTCAAAACTGACGGTATTCCAGCTGGCGTTACCCCAGGCGACCTGAACCCCATTCACAAATATGGCGCCGGTATCATCAAAAACCCTGTTACCGGGCGCCATTGTGATGGTGGTATCGGCGGCCACTTTTACCTGGCAGGAATACAGCGCGATCAGATAGCTACCGGAGGACGTAAAGTCCAGTTTGGCCGCGTCGGCCGCCTCATCCACGACCACGGGCGCCACAGCGCGAATATCGCTGAATGACGGGACTGTCCCGGCGTTAGCCAGCTGCACAGGATAGATCCGACGGGACCAGCTATTCGGCTGGCCATTGACCAGCTGATTCGACAGACTGGTGATGCTGTCAGTATTGCTGCGAATATCCTGGCCGTTTTGCTCTACCTGCTGTGTTAACGCGGTGACCGCGCTCGCCTCCGCTTTCTTCGCCAGCGCGGCATTTGTCGTGCCCAAATCGCTCGTCAGTTTCGTGATGGACTGACCCTGGCTGGTTATCCTGTCGCCCTGCTGGGTAACAGTAGACTCCAGCCCGCTCAACGCCTCATTCGTACCAGCCAGGCCCGTTTCCGTCTGGCCCACCCGGTTAGTGAGTGATGTTAACGCGGCTCCCTGCGATGTCAGCGTGGCACCCTGTTGCTCAACTTTCTGCGTCAGGGACGTCAGCGCGGTCGCATCGGCTTTTTTCCCGAGGCTGGTTTCCAGGCCTCCGATACGACTCGCCTGCGCACTCTGCTCTGTCGTCAGAGAACTCAGTTCACCAGAAACAGCAGCTTTGTTGTCGTTAAACTGCGTCTGCAGGGACTCTCTGGCCTTAACTTCCGCTGAGATGGCGGTAACGCGCGCCGTTTTTTCCTGGTACAGCAGCCCGGAGGTGACTTTCTCCAGATCGCTGCCCTCATAGGAGCCACGCATCTGCGCCGCCAGCGTGCTGCGTGCCTGCGCTTCGGCGGTCAGCGCGTTAGTCAGCGTACTGCGCACATCCTGCAGAGCCGCCGTACTGGCACCGGGTGCTGGCCGGCCAACGGCGATCCAGTCGAATTCGATAAAGTTGCTGGCATCCTGCTGGTTCGTCAGGTCCAGACGAATACGATCAATGTTCCCTGTCCAAGGAATATCACGCACCGTCAGGGTTGCCACCCCATCGGCATATTCTGGCTCAGCAACAATGTATCGCTTCGTGTTATTGAAGTTTTCGCCGGCAGACACCCAACGGATCTCACCCGCCCAGACTGGTTTGCCGGTTTTACGAAAGCGCAGCATGATGAAGCGGTACGCCGCACCATCGACAGCCAAACCGCCAGGAGAGGTAATGTACGGATCGGTGGCGCTGTCAGCAGGGCGTAACCAGCCATCCTGGGACACTCCCGGTACGCCGGCGCTTCCGGTCCAGCCCTCGGTCGTCTGATTGTTGAAATGCCAGATAACCTGCGAATCGAACTGGATATTAGCGCCGGCAGCGAGGCTGGACATTTCCCGCGCCAGATTTTCATCGGCACTCTTCATTACCTGAGTCAGGCTCTCGATACTCGCCTCAATCCCCTGCGTTGCCGCCAGCAGTTCATCAGCAGCCTGTGCCGCCTTCGCGTTAACATCTGCGATACGATCCGCAGTTTCCTGCTTAACCGCATTGGTTAACGTGGTGTTGACCTGAGACAACGACTGCTTCAGGCCATTCTCGGCAGTTTTAATCTGCGCATTCAATGCGGCATCGCCGTCGGCCAGCGACTTGCTCAAAATCGCTATCTGCTGATTCGCATCAGCGACGGCGGATTTTGCCTCCTGAATCCCCTTGTTTGCCTGAGCCAGACCAGAATCGAGAGACTCATTTACCGAGGTAAGCTCATCCGTGATGGTTTTATTCACGGCGGAGATCTTCCCGTCAACATCAGCAGTGATGCTTTTCGCAGATGCATCAATATCCTGGCTGACTTGCTTCGCCTGATCTGCGGCTTCCTGACGCAGCTCTTCAGCGGTCTGCTCCAGTTCCTGCTGCGTATTGCGGATACCTTCCTGCGTTTCGCTAATGGTACGCTGCGTTTCCTCCCAGGCATCCGTATCCTTGATCGCGTCGGTCAGGTTTTCGTAGTAGTCATCAAAGTTATCGCTGGCCATCCCCTGGACCCAGCCGGTCCACGGGCTTTCATTGCCAAGACGATCCACAAGGCGCGCCCGGTACCAGAATTCGGCGCCCATACTGAGGCCCATCTGCTGATAGCTTTTCCCCGGATAGGCTACGTCTGATAACGGCATTGGCGCACTGCCGTCCTGGTTTTTGCTGTACTGCAGTTCCGTGCGCAGCGTATCCCCGGAGCCGGTCGGGAACTCCCAGCTAACCTGGACCCCATGAACCAGCGAACGGGTTGCCAGCGCCAGCGGTGCCAGCGGCTCGCCGACCTTGCCGGTCAGGGTTTTCTCTTCGGAATACGCCCAGCCGCTCGAGATCTCCGCCGCATTGATCGCACGGACGCGAACCAGGTAACGACCGGCATAAATGCCGCTGACCTCAAACGAGGTGGTCGAGCTGCGCGGCACATTAATCCAGTTCCCGTCGTTACGGCGCCACTGCGCCTCGTAGGCAATAGCGCCGCTGACCGCTGACCAGTTAACCTGCATCGTTTCGACGCTGATCCCCTGATTCACGACCGAGCGGGATGTGATGACAATATCGTCAGGAGGTGACTGGTTGCCCGCCGGCAATACGCTAACCGGGCGCTGATCGATAATCGCGCCGGTATCGATGCGGGCGAATTTATCCGGGTCATGTGACACGCCGGTGATCGTGAGGGTGGCATCGCCGTTCTCTTTTACCCCTGTGACCCGGTACTGCTGCAGAAAGAGGTCATTAGATTCTACGGCCCAGACGCATTCCCGTTCTGGCGTCTCACTGTACGCCGTTGTGACCGTAATCTGCCGGCGTCCGTTAACGGCCTGGATGGTCCGGCTCTGTGAGATCCCGGATGGCAGGTTTAGCTGGAGGCGGTCGCCAGGTTTGGCATCCACATCACGATCCAGCGTAATCACCCGGCCATTCACCGCGCTGATCCGCCCGCCGTTGACCCGTCCGGCCAGCAACTCATCCGCCAGGGCAATGATATAACCGGGTTGAGGAATGCGACCGTCCAGCCCCACATCAAACTCAACGACCCGGTCTTTGTTGTTGGTCAGTATGCCCCACAGCCCCTTACGGTGGGCTTCGCTCTGGCGCGTACAGCCAATCGCGGTCAGTTCGAGCTGGTTAAAACTGTAGCGGGAAACCAGTTCCGGGATAAACGCCGGCTCCATCGCATCAGCATAAGCATTATCCGGATCAGACCAGGAAACCAGGGCGTTGGTGTACCGAACCTGGCTGCTGCTGCTCGAATAACGGGGTTTGCCGACAATATTGGCGCGCGTATAGGTAAAATCGACATCACGCGGCATATCAGCCTGCACAACAATCTGCTCACCGTTCCAGCAGGTCATGCCCCGGAAAATGGCGGCAAAGTCTCGCAGCACGGTGTAAGCATCGTTGCGTTCCTGGACGTAGACGTTACAGGTATAGCGCGGCTCCATGCCGTCACCACCGCGCCCGTCAGGAACCAGCTGATCGCAGTACTGTGCAATCTGGTACAGCGTCCATTTCGAAATATTGGCGCTGCTCAGACGATTACCGAGACCAAAACGGTCAGCTATAACAATGTCGTAATAGATCCAGGCCGGGTTATCCGTCCAGGCCCATTTAAACCCGCCGGTCCAGACGCCGGTATATTCGCGGGTTTCCGGATTGTAGTTATCCGGCACACGAATCACGCGCCCACGCGGCTCACAGGAAATTTGCGGAATCGAGCCATTAAACTGGCTGGAGTCGAACTCGATATAAAGCAGCGCGGTGTTGGGATAACGCAGCTTCGCGTCAATCACTTCGGTATAGCTCTGCAGCGTCATCACGTCGCCAACTTTGACACTGTTTGCATCCGGAGAGATTTTACGCAGGCGTAGCGTCCAGGTACTGCCGGCCTGGGGAAGATCAATACGATGGCTCCGCTCATAACCGGAGGTGGTTTTACCCGTGACAGCGGTTTCCAGCACCGTCTGCCAGGCACCGCCGTCGGTCTGCAGGTCAATCGCATACTTGACGGTATTGCCCACCACGTCGCCGTCATCTTCCTGTTTCATCAGGGACGGCCATTTCAGGCGGACACGAACGGCAGAAAGCTGGGTATTAGTAAAGGTATGGGTCCAGGCTGTCTTGCTGGAAACTTCCGTTCCTACACTGATTTCATTTTCAGTACCGGGAATACCCTGAATATAAGTCTGAGCCTGCGTGCCGGGGCGAAATTCCCAGGACACGCCACTGAAGTTTTGCGAACCATCAGCATTTTCAAGCGGGGTGCCATCAAGATAAATATCTTTCCCGGTTAAACCACCTGCAAATTCACCCTCACCTAATGCGAGCAGAATTTTGGCTTTCGCAACGGACTGTAAATCATCCGGCTGTTCCGTCGGTGTACGCTGCTTTGAGCCGCCACCCTTGCGCCCTTTAATTATGTTATTTGCCATATTACGCCCATAAAAAAAGCCACCGCAAGGTGGCCTGAATTGGATGGTTTACTGAATAAAACTTATTGCTGGTCTTCTACGTAAATACCGGCAGATATAATGGCGCCGCCAATTCGCCGTTTGCCATAAAGCAAAGGGACCGGGTATCCCTGAGAGGCAGTGTTCGTCACGCCCCCAAAGGCGTAGGACGCTTTATTGTCAGCGGATTCTTTTCGTGCCAGGCCAGCTGGCTGTGGGGAGAGCATCTGAACGACACCGCCGAGCATCATGGCGCCGCCAGCTTGAATACCATACGCGGCATTAGCCCAATCCTCTGTGAAAAAACCATAGGCAACACTTGCCGCAACAATAACTGCACCAAGGATTGTTTGGAGAATTCCTGCCTTCTTACTGCCAATGATAACAGGGACTATGCGGATAATTTCGCCACTTACAGGGAATCCTAAATCATCATGCCCGATATTCTTATTCCCTTTAAATACTGCATAGGTCAATCCACGCTCCTCACTGGATATCATGAACCTTTCAAATCCAGGGATCGTCGCAGATAATGCCTCTCCGGCTTCATTGATGTTCTTTATTAAACGATAATGAACCTTCCCAAAGGTTTTACCCAGGACTCCAGACAGTTCTATTCTCGTCATGGTTTCTTGCATGCTTTATCCTTGCCATTCAATTAAGATAACACTGTCTCTCCCACTCCTTATTAAAGGAGGTGGTGCCTTCATCTATTGCAGAAAAATTGACAGAAAATATGTAACGAGACTCCCCAGTGTAACCACCAAAACTATTTTTAGCGTTGACATGGCCACAGATAGCACCATTTTTTCCAATGAATTCACCAAAAAATTTAGCTGAGGAGGGGTCTTTTAGCATCCCTTTTATATGCTCTCTGGCGTTAAGGATATCATTTAGCTGTTGCTGATCTTCTTCCTTTGATTTCCTAGTAACTTCATTTTTAATTTCATCCCTCTGCTTTCTTAATTCATATGCTTCTCCAAATATTGGTGTCTGCGCATTAGTAAGGAGCAAAAAGATTAAACATGCAGAGATTGAACTCAACCCTAGGAAACCTTCTCCACCATGATTTTGGTTTGTAAAAACAAATGCAGCCATTATGGCTGGGATTAGAAAAACAAACGATATCGGTGCTCTGTAAGCATAAAAGCAGGTTATAATAAAAAATATTATGGCTATAACTAATGCTACTCTCCCAACAAGAAATTTTAGTCCACTACTATCATTGTTTTTTTGAGATGTACAGCATCGATTATCTTTATCAGTGTTTTTGGAAGATGCGTGTTTTACTGGTAAATATTCACCTACCGTTCCTGTATTAACAACGACTCCATCAGCAATCATCCTGTCCACAATTTCATCAAGAGTGTCAGGAGGAATGCGCAAGGACTTAGAAATATAATCAAAGCGCACACTCCCATCCATTTTATTAACGAAATTTACAACTTTATTGTATAACTGCTCAGTGATTGGCTCATTCATTCGCATGCTCCTGTAAATTGAATTAGGAGCATAATATACAGGCACCTTAAAATAGTGAATGATGTCGCACGATTTTCATCGTCCTTTCCATCCAGTATCCACCATACGGCACGCGATTGCTGAGATGGCCATACAGATGATGCAGGAGCATATTTTCTTCCAGCAGAATCCCGGCGTGGTTCCACTTATCCGCCTGCACCT
>OFCP01000685.1_pt1 | contig 19082 bp, 12 predicted proteins | sample 1520831 | NCBI WGS metagenome assembly OFCP01 (sample SAMEA2699039, study PRJEB24076) | metagenome | biome: Human gut stool | place: Spain | collected 2013-03-20 | reverse complement strand
GTTTTATTTACTGCCAGGGCCGCTTAGGGCCTGGAAAATTTAACGAACTATTGTAAAGAAGAAACATATTTCCCTATACGAGATTTATCTACCGTCTTCAACTGGTCTATGGCTGCCTCTCCCTCCTTGTCAGCTACAAGGCAACGCACTCTGAAGGGATAATTGCGGATTGTAGAAGTCAGCGGTACTATTATCACGGTATTAAGATGCCTATTCAGCTCGTCCGGACTCACCACAATACAAGGGCGAGTCTTCTTTATCTCGCTTCCTTTGGTAGGGTCCAGATTAACCCAATACACACTGAAACGTTCTATTTCATCTTCTCGTCCCATGTCCATTCCTCCAAGTTTTCATCTTCAAAAATATCCGGTACCAATAGTTCATCATCACCCGAAACGTGCATCTCTTTAGCCGCTTCCTCCCAACCTTGACGGGGAGCAGGCTTTATGACTATCGAACCGTTTTCGGCAGAGATTTGCACGGATGACTTCAAGGATAAGTTCAACTCCTTCAGCACAGAGCTGGGAAGGATAACCCCCTTACTATTTCCTATATTAATAATATTTGCTCTCATTACGTTATAACCTTTCATTTGTTCTGATGCAAATATAACACTTTATGTTATAACAAACAAATTGTTCGAAAATATATCATTCATTCAGCCCAAACACATCATCTATTCGCCCCAAACAGATGGTCTGTCTACCCCAAACGCATGATGTAGTTGCGGCAACTTTATTCGCTCTTGATGCTCTTTACCGGATTTTCATTGGCAATGCACCATGCCTTCAATACCACGGTAGCAACGATAAACAACAGCAACAGACAACCTACAAGAATATATCCGCCTATAGGGAATGGCACAACATCAGAGAACTGGCTCGCCCAAAGCTTTCCGGCCCGGCATGCTCCCCAAATACCTATGGCGACAGACGGAATGGCCAGCCAAAGCACATCTCTTGACAATAACAGCAAAATACTTTCCGTCTCCGCGCCATTCACTTTACGGATGGCAATCTCTTTTGAACGCAGGCGGATTTCATCATTCACATAGCCTATCAGCCCCATCAGAATGATAAAGAGTATGGTCAACGAAACCAGCAGGGTGACATCACGAAATACCCGTACAGACTCGGCATAACTGCGCATTTCTTGCTCCACCGAACGGAATACGAGGCTTTTCTGAGGATAAATCCGATGCATCTCTTCATTGAGGCGGACGAGATTTTCATCCAATGGCTCTTTGAGGCGAACATGCAGGGTGGCAGCTGTCTTCCCCGTCCATTCCACCATCACCGGCAAATTATCGTTGGGCATATCGGCAAAACTAAAACTGTCAAACAGCCCGACAACAGTGCCATAATCATTCACCCGCTTGCCTACGGGGCTGTCTGTCCAATTCATCTTCTCACAAAAGACACTGTTGACAAGCAACTGACCTTCTCCCGTCAAGTTATGCCCCTCTTTCAGTCTCAGACCAATGAAAGGAAGAAAATCACTGTCGAACCAGGTATTGCGAGGATAGAAAAGCTCGTTACCCTGATTATCAAGAATTGGCTGGTTAGAACCGAACCACAATATAGGACGTTCTGCCGAAGCAACCCCTTCCACATAAGGCAAACTGCCGACAATACTGCGCAGGCTATTGCCATCCACTTCCCGCTGGGTGATATATGCCACACGTTCGGGACGCCAACCACGGTCACGCGTTGTTACATAACTGTACTGTGAAACGACCATCAGCATCATCCCCAGAATGAATGCCGCTCCGATGAACTGAACAAAAAGCAGTATCCGTTTCCAGCCGCGACGTCCGGAAGTATAGCGGCGGAACACTTGTGTCACCGGAATACGAGCGAAAAGCATGGCAGGCAGGCAACCACCTAAAATAAACAGTAACAGTATCACCGACAATGGTGCCCAAAGATTCTGCCAGTCAAAAAGAACACTGAGAGGTACAGCTGCCAATTCTTCCATTTTTTCGTGGAAAATATACACCAGCAGCCCGATGAGCAGCAAGGCAAGCCCTACTACTATAGCAGTCTCTACCATGAACATGGAAAAGATGCTACTTCCCGAAGCACCGCTGCATTTGTGTACACCGATGGCCTTGGCACGCTGTGTCAGCGAAGCCACGGAAACGAGTACATAGTTCAATGCGGTCGTAAAAAGCAGTACGATACCCAGGAAGAACATAATCCAAATCATCTTCCGTACTTGAGGAGTCTCGACATGCAGATTATGGATAGGGACAATACGTACGCTCAATTCCAAACCACTTTCCGGTGGAATATGACGGGCAATAGCTATGGACATACGCTCATTCAGCCAATCAGCATCCTGCGGACTACGCAGCCTGAGATAACCGTCGTAGTTTCCACCGCTCTGCCAACCCAGGTCCCACTTCAGATGCCGCCCAATAGTAGGAAAAGAAATGATTGCCTCGGGACGTCTCTCCAAAGAAGTGTTCAACGGAATATCGGCAAAGATACCCTTCACGAGCAGTGTAGTCTGATATCCCCAAAAATCATAACGCAGTGTTTTCCCTATCGGATTTTCGTCACCGAAGGCCTCCTTTGCTGACTTGGCGGAAAGGAATACGACATCCGGACCCGCCAAATCCTGTGGATTGCCTTCTATCATCTCCAAACCGAGTACAGAAAAATAAAGTGTATCTGCCATCACCGTGGACATATCTAATTGACGCTCACCCAACTGGAAACTATTATCAAAAAGAGAACAGCTCACTGTACTACTTTCCACTTGTTCCGGAAACTCTTCGGCAATGGCAGCCGGAATCGGAATGATGGTAAAGCGACTTTCGTTACCTTCCAACACTCCATTTTTCAGCCAACCCGTCTTCACAATATAAAGGTTATCCGAATCATGATAAAAGTTATCAAAACTCAACTCGAATGCAATCCGTGCAAATAGAAATACAGACATCAGCAGTCCCAATGCCAAAGATACAATCTTAATGGCATTGGAGCCTTGCTTGTGCAACAAGCTTTGTAATGTATAATAAATGTGCCGCCTCATAATTTCCTGAAGTTATTCTTTATTCACTCTTAATGCTCTTTACCGGATTCTCATTCGCTATATGCCATGCTTTAACTACCACCACCCATACAATGAGTACCAGCAAACAAATGCCCAACAGCACAAACCATCCAACGGAAAGTAAGGAGCTGTCCGGAAACTGCTCCATCCAGATACCCGAAATATACCAAGCAAAGACAATTCCAATAATCACAGCACCGGCAGCTACCTTTAGAATGCCTACCGACAGTAAACGGAGAATATCAAAAGCCTCTCCTCCATTCACCTTACGGACGGCAATCTCTTTGGAACGGCGCTGTGTCTCGTCACTGACGTAGCCTATCAAACCCATCAGGACGATAAACAAAATGCAAATACTCGTAGCACACACTATGTTCCGAAACCGCAATACACTTTCATTCTTCACTTCACGTATCCGTTCATAGGTCTCGAACTCCAACGAGCAAGTAGGGAATGCCTCGTTCACCATTTCGTTCAACCGCTTTACATTCTCCTCCACCGGTTCCTTTATACGGACGTTAAACACGCGCACCCCTTTTTCATTATAGATAAAAGCCGTATTTGTCAGCTCCTCAAAGAAACCCATATTGCGAATATCATCTACCACTCCTACCACTGTAATCGGTCCGTCCATTTTCATCCAAGAGAGGTCGACAGGTATTTTCTTCCCTATGGGCTCATTGCCCCATTTCATCGTTTCCACCATCTTCCTGCCTACCACCGCTTCACCTTCATGCTGCGGCCACGAACCCTCTACCAATTCCATGCCCATTACTTCCGGAAAATCTTTTCCGATGAACTGATAATGCAGTAGGTCAATGGAGTTGCCTTGTACATCCCTCAACATAGCGGTATTGTACGTTTGCAGCATACCGAATGTTGTGAATGCCACAGCTTCCACATAAGGCTCCCTACGAATGGCATCGGCTACATTCCTACCCAATTTCATATCTCCCGACAAATCCGCCATGACAAGTCCGGACGTACGGAACCCCACACTACGCTTCATCAAATCGCGGTACTGCAAAACGGTAGTAAACAGCATGCCCAGTATAAAGGCAATACCCGCAAACTGTACAAACAGCAGCCCCCGCTTCCACGAACGCTTGTTGTCCGTATAACGGCGGAAAACCTGTGTCACGGGGATGCGGGCATACATATATCCCGGCAGAACACCTGCCACCAGAAAAAGCAGCAATACCGTCAATACCGGCACATACATGTTCTCCATAGTGAATACATCAGCCAGACGGGAACCAACCATATCCTGAATAATGTCACTGAACAAGTGCATCAGCAACACACAACAGCCCACAGACACCAACACAATCAATCCCGTTTCCCACATGAACAAGCCTAATATATGCCCGCTACTTGCACCACTGCATTTATGTACTCCTACAGATTTGGCACGGCGATTCATGGAGGCAATGGCAGCCAGCACATAATTCATGATGGAAACAAAGAAAATGGAGAAACCCAATACCCCCAGAATCAATAGCCTACGTATATTATCCGGATAACTGAGATAGACATCGGGCAATGCCATTACACTGAATTCCAAATATTCCGTATCTCCCAGACGAGTGTCCATAAACTGCTCCACAGCTTTCTGTATTCCTTGATTCATAGTGGACACGTCCTCCGCATGCTTCAAACGGAAAAGAATATAATAAATATTGTTCTGTTTCCACGTTCCTCTACCGTAACGCCACTCAAAGGCCTCCAATGAAAGTAATACATTATGCGGCAATATAGTATTCCCCGGTACATCCTGGTAAACACCCCGCACTGTCACATTAAACTCTTTCTCCACCGAAATTTCTTTCCCTATAGGGTCCTCATCGCCAAATAATTCATGAGCCTTGCTTTGTGATAGAAAGGCATTGTTGCCGTTTATCAAGTCATGCGGATCTCCTTTCAGTACTTGTAGCCCTACTGTCTGCAAATAAAGTGTATCAGCAAACAAAACTTGCACATCGTCCAGATGCTTATTGTTTACATACAGTCTTGGCTGCCAAAAATCAACAGACCGGCTGGCACATTCCACCAAATCCGGAAATGTCTCCCAAATGTCGGTAGCAGCCGGACGAAAAGTACCATTGTCATATTCCTCAGACGGAACACCGTCCTTCACACTTTGCAGACGCAGCAACGCCACCCGTTCCGGCTCTTTGTAGAAGCTCTCGTAACTCAGTTCATAAGCAATCTGAGAAAAAAGAAGAATGCCCACCAACAAGCCCAAGGTCAGAGAGAAGAGTTTGACGAAATTTCCCCCGCGACCGCGCAGCAATGTTTGTATCGTATAATATAGTTGTCTCATAATATCATTTCAATTTTCTCTTGTCGTCCATAATCAAATATGATTAAAGTTTATTCACTCTTAATACTATCTACCGGATTCTCATTGGCAATCCGCCATGCCTTGAATACTACACAACCGATGATGAGCAATAGTACAATGCATGCAATAAGCAAGAATGCGCAGATACCAAAATCCACTCCCTCCACAAACTGCTCTATCCAGACACCGCCTATATACCAGGCTCCCAGCCCTCCAAGAAAAACGGCCGGCAAGGATATCCAGAATATATCCTTCGAGAAAAGCCGGAGAATGGATGACGCTTCCGCACCATTCACTTTACGGATGGCAATTTCCTTGCTGCGGCGTTGTATCTCGTCATTGATGTAGCCAATCAACCCCATTAACGTTACAAAAAGGATGGTTATGGCAGCCAGTAAAGCTGCATTACGGAAATCCGTGACGGTACTGTTCTGGTCGTCAATGACCTTTTGGAACGAGGAAAATACAATGTCACGGGTGGGAAACAGCTTTTCCATGTCTTCGTTCAAACGCTTGAGGCTATCGTCAAAAGGCTCTTTCAGACGTAATTGGATGTTTCCGGAAAATCGGTCAAGATAAGTTGCATACATAGGTTGCACCGCCACATAAGCGGCATTGGATGTGGCAAAGTCTTTCAGTACACCTACAATATTGCCCGCTATGCGATCGCCGTTGCGCACTTGCCTGCCTATCGGTTTATCTTCCCAATGCATCATTTTCAAAAATGTTTCATTGACCAATATCTGCCCAGGGGCATCCATATTCTTGCCTTCCGCAAATTCCAACTTCATAAACGGGGCATAGTCCTTGCCAAATTCCACCCAACGCATGCTCATCCACTGCCCGTTATCAGTCGTAACCCCTTCTCCACTCAATCCGTCTGTAAGAAGATTACTGCTACAAGCTCCATCTTCCACATAAGGCAAAGAAAGCATCACACTACGATTGGCATCGCTTTCCGCATCCGAGTCAAAGGATACGCCCGAAGCATAAGCCACCCGGTGGTAATCGAATCCACGTTCTTTATTGGTGATGTAATGGCTCTGCATAAGCACCAGCCCCAACAAGCCGAAAATAAAGGAGGTACCGGCAAACTGCACAAACAAGAGCGGACGTTTCCAGCCTTTCTTGCCTTCGGTGTACCGGCGGAAAACCTGCGTCACCGGAATGCGGGCAAAAAGCTGCCCGGGCAACATGCCGCCTATCATAAACAAAATGACTATCACTGAAAGCGGTGCCCAAATGTTTTCCCAAGAGAAAAGACCGGCAAGACTAACGTCGAGCATGTCCTCCAACGGCTCACGGAAATTAAATAGAAGCAGCGCTACAAGCAGCAAGGAAGAAAGCATGATGACTCCGGTCTCCCATAAGAACATACCGAAAATAGTTCCCGTATTTGCCCCACTGCATTTATGTACGCCTATAGCTTTGGCACGACGGTTCATGGCTGAGATGGAAATAAGCACATAATTCATCGCCACAATAAAAAGTATGGCGGTTCCCAGCGTCAACAGAATCCATACCATACGCATGGTACTGATACCAAATTCCATACGGTAGTCCTTTATCGGAACCAGACTGATAAACACATCATCGCTCTTGCGCACCTGCTCGGCAAGTTTCTCTATTTGGGTGTTCACATCGTCCAGTTGCACCCCCGGGCGCAGACGGACAAAGGACATATAGCTGTCTCCACCTCCCCATCCCCAGTATCCCCAATGATGCTTGAAGGAGGTAGCCAAAGACATCACGACACCACTTCCATAAAAACTGGAGTTTTCGGGAAAATCCTCAAAAATGCCCTTCACGGTCATTGGCATCTGTTTGTTATAGACCACCGTCTGCCCGATGGGATTCTTATCGGCAAACATGCTGCCGGCCAGCTCCCTGCTGATGAAGACCACCTCCGGATTATTCAGCTCGCGAGGGTCTCCACTGACAACATCAATGCCCATAGTGGCAAAGAAACAAGAATCGGCTGTCATGGCATTGGTCTGGAAACGGCGTTCATTGGCAAACCAAGCCGAATTGCTCCACCATTGCTGGGTGACTGTAACACTCTCCACCTCGTCAGGCAGGTTTTCGGCAATAGTACCAGCCACCGGTCCAAGAGTTATGTGCGAAGGATGATACTCGTTGTTGTAATACCATACTGTTTTGACAAGACACAAACGTTCATGGTCCTTGTAGCAGGTATCATAATTGAGCTCGAATGCCTGACGGGAAAAAATGAGGATACTGACTGCCAACCCCAGTCCCAGGGAAACAATCTTGATGAGGTTGGAGCCTTTTCCTCGTATCAATGTCTGGAGAGTGTAATATAGTTGTCTCATGGAAGTTGTTTTAAAAGTCCGTTACAAATCCTGCGCTGCCACACTTGCCACCACACTACCGTCGAAAAGATGTATCGTGCGGTGTGCAAACGAGGCGTCGTGCTGGCTGTGGGTCACCATAATAATCGTAGTACCCTCTTTATTCAGTTCTGTCAACAGATTCATCACCTCAGCTCCGTTCTTGGAGTCCAAGTTACCGGTAGGCTCATCGGCGAGTATCAGCTTGGGATTGGTTACAACCGCACGGGCTATCGCCACACGTTGCTGCTGACCGCCGGAAAGCTGTTGCGGGAAGTGTTTGGCACGGTGGCTGATGTTCATTCTTTTCAGTATATCCTCTACCATACGCTTGCGTTCACCCGCCTTTACACCAAGATACGTAAGGGGAAGTTCCACATTCTCGTAGACGTTCAGTTCGTCTATCAGGTTGAAACTCTGGAACACGAATCCCAGTTTCCCCTTACGTACGCGTGTACGTTCCTTTTCTTTCAGGTCTGCCACTTCCTGGCCAAGCAGCTTGTAACTGCCCTCCGTAGGATTGTCCAGCAGCCCCAGGATATTCAGCAAGGTAGACTTGCCGCAACCGGACGGACCCATAATGGCTACAAACTCTCCCTCCTTTACATCGAGGTTTACGTGGTTCAATGCTACTGTCTCTACTTCCGAAGTACGGAATACTTTGCTGATGTTGTTAATTTCAATCATGATATTTAATGTTTTAATATTGTTTTATTCACTCTTAATGCTATTCACCGGATTCTCGTTCGCTATCCGCCAGGACTTCCAAAGTACGCAGGCTACGATAATCACCAAATTGGCCATCACTACCAGTACGTATACTGCCCAACTGATGGGAATACGCTCCGCGAACTGCTCCATCCATATTCCGTTGACATACCATGCCACTACCGTACCGATGACAACTGCCGGAGCCGCCACCACAAGTACATCCCTCGACAGCATTTCCAAGATACCGGAAGCCTCTGCGCCGTTCACTTTGCGGATGGCAATCTCCTTGCTGCGGCGGCGTACCTCGTCGGTGGTATAACCAATCAGTCCCATCAGCATGATGAAAAACATGGTCACTGCCGCCATCAAAGTGGCATTACGGAATACACGGACAGAATTATAACTATTCTCTATTCTTTTCTCATAGCCGGTAAAGTCAATGGTCCGGTCACGGAAAGCTTCGGCTACATCGCGGTTCAGCTTCTGCAGATTTTCGGTAAAAGGCTCTTTTAAACGGACATGTACCGTTCCATAAAAATTCTTGTTCCCACGAGCAATGAAAGGCATCTTCTCGGTTCTGAAACTCTCTATCTGGAAATCCTTCAACTGCCCTACGACCTTGAATGTATTCCCTTCGGTATATACCGTACGGCCCACGACGTCGTCTCCCCAACGCATCATCTCGGCAAAGGTCTCGTTCACCACGACTTCCTCTTTATCGCGCGCCATACGTCCCGTCTTCATAGTCATGCCCATCAAAGCAGGAAAGTCCTCGCGCATGAAATAAGAAGAACGGCAAGAGAACAGTGCCTGCCCGCTCTCACTATGAATCATCGAACCGCTATATCCGCTAATGGGTGTGCTGTTGGCGCTGGACACCGCTTCCACATAGGGCAATCCTTTGAAGAACTGATAAGCCGCGTCACGCGTCGCTTCATTATCCCAGTAGGCATTGCCTATGGCTATCTGCTTGGGATTATACCCCATATCCTTTTTCAGTACATACTGATATTGCGACATCACCACACACATCAATCCACTAATGAATGCCACGCCTGCAAACTGGACAAACAGCAACGGACGCTTCCAGCCCTTCTTCCCCTCGGTATAGCGGCGGAACACCTGCGACACGGGAATACGCGCAAAGAGCCGGCCCGGCAACACGCCTCCCACTATAAACAGCAGAAGCACTACCGACAACGGTACCCAGATACGCTCCGGAGCCAACAAGGTGGAGAGCTTTACAACAACCGTGTCTTCCACAAAATCGCGGAAGTTAAGCATTATAAGCACCATCAGCAGCAAGGCCGCCGCAATGATGATACCCGTTTCCAGCAAAAACATGCTGAAAACCGTGCCACCGCTTGCACCGCTGCATTTATGTACGCCTACCGACTTGGCGCGGTAGCTCAAAGAGGAAATGGAAATCAGCACATAGTTCAACGCCGCAATGAAAAGAATGGCTAAACCAAGAATGCTCATGATGACACGCATCCGCTGCACATCATCATAATTGCGGTATGTATCACGGATGGGCTGCACAAAAGCCGTGTAACCGTACTCTTTCTTATCTTCTGCCGGGCGATATTTGTCTATCATGGCATCAATACGCGCATTGACAACAGATTTGTCGGCACCGGGACGGAAACGGATAAACTCTACCCAACTGTCTCCCCCGCTCCACGAGTAGTTATTCCAGTTGCGGCTCCACAAAGTAGGCATCGAGATAACCGCTTCCGGATTGATTGTGGCGTTCTCAGGCAAATTGGCATAGATTCCCTTCACCGTCAGGTCAAACTGATGGTCATAATTAAGCGTTTTCCCTATAGGATTCTCCTCACCGAACACTTTCCTTGCAAAGCGTTCACTCAAGAAAATAATATCCTTCTGCACCAAGTCCTTTTCGGGATTCCCGTTCAGGACGTCGATGCCCATGGTACGGAAGAACAGCGAATCGGCTGCAATCTTCCTGTCATCAAGACGCACGCTTCCATTGTAAAGGGGAGCAGATACCATAGACGTGCTCAAACTTACCGCCGACTCCACCTCTTTGGGAAAGTTCTCCAAAATGGCCCCTGCCACGGGACCGCAATTCCACTCCTGAGGCTCAAACTTCTCCCCTTTCACCGAGAATATCGACCATACCTGATACAAGTTATCATAATCCTTAAAGCAAGTGTCAAAACTCTGTTCATATGCCACGCGAGAGAAAAGCAGAATACTCATCGTCAATCCCAATCCCAAAGAAATGACCTTGATGATATTCGAACCGCGTCCCCGCAGTAAAGTCTGAATTACATAATAGATTTGTTTCATTCTGTTTATCGTTTATTAGATATATTTTCTTGCTTTTCATATTGCAGAAAGCGTGCCAAAGAATGCATAACACTGATTATCAGTGCATATCGTATTTCAGAAGAAGACAAAGGTGTCTAATTTTTAGACACTCCCGTCTAAAAATTAGACAGAGGCCGAATCTCTGTTCAGCCTCATAGAACAAAAAAAAGGGAAATTAGAAAAGAATCCATAAGAATGAAAACTTTACCTTTGCCCACAGTTTTCTAAAGATAGAGTATAAACGTAAAATGAAACACCTGCCCATGAAATTCTCCAAACTCTTATATCTTTCATTCCTATGCCTGCTCATGGCCGGCTGCGACATGATAGATTATCACCCTTACGATGTACACATCAGCGGTGAAACCGATGTCAATGCCCACAACATTGCCCAAATAGAGCAGAACTGCCAGAACAAGACAACAATCCGGTTCGTAACAATGGGTGACTCCCAGCGCTGGTATGACGAGACTGCCGACTTTGTAAGCCACCTCAACAAGCGGGACGACATAGATTTCGTCATTCATGACGGAGACGTCAGTGACTTCGGCGTAACAGACGAGTTCCTTTGGCAACGGGACATTATGAACAAACTCAAGATACCCTATGTGGTACTTCTCGGCAACCACGACTGCCTGGGCACGGGCGAAGAGACTTATCGCGCAATATTCGGAGACCCCAATTTCTCCTTCATTGCAGGACGGGTAAAGTTTGTCTGCCTGAATACCAACGCCATCGAATTCGACTACTCCCGCCCCATTCCCGACTTCGAATTTCTTGCCGCACAGATACGCGACCGTGAAGAGGAATTCGATAAAACCGTTGTGTCCATGCACATACGCCCGTTCTGCAACGAGTTCAACAATAATGTGGCACACGTATTCCAGCGTTACATCAAGGAATTTCCCGGACTGCAGTTCTGTACATCCGCACACGAACACCATCGTTTCGAGAAAGACCTCTTTGAAGATGGGATAATGTATTACATGAGCGACTGCATGAAGAACCGCAATTACTATATATTCACCATAACCCCCGACGGATATGAACGCGAAGTGGCATATTATTAATCACCTGGCATGCGCCGTCGTCTTCTTGTCGGTATGCTCTTTTTCTGCTTTTTCACAAGAGAGAGATACCATCTTCATCATAGAACACGATACTGTATGGATGGACCCGCAACCGGATGCCGTCATTGAAAGCCGAACCAGGGAGAACCGTTATGACCGCCGCGTACACCGTTACCGCAGGCATTGGGAAGCCTTGATTCCGACGCACACCAAAATTCAGTTTGCCGGCAATATGGGGTTGCTATCATTCGGTACCGGATGGGATTACGGCAGAAGAAACCAATGGGAAACAGACATATTCTTCGGAATATTGCCCAAATATGACTCCAAACGTACCAAGCTGACATTCACCGTCAAGCAGAACTACCTTCCCTGGAGCCTGCAAATAAAACAGAGCCGTTTTTCTGTAGAACCACTGGCTTGCGGTATGTATCTGAACACGGTATTCGGCGATGAGTTCTGGGTCAATGAGCCGGAACGCTACCCTAAAGGATATTATGGTTTCTCCTCCAAGGTACGCATCCATGTATTCTTAGGACAGCGCATCACTTACGACATCGACCCGCAACGACGGTTCACGGCCAAGGAAATCACTTTCTTCTATGAAATAAGTACATGTGACCTATATGTAGTCAGCGCCTTCACCAACAAGTATCTGAAACCCAAGGATTATCTGAGCTTGTCGTTTGGCATCAAACTGCAACTGCTATAAGTTCTTTTTTCAGTACCGCCATAAACTCTTACTGAAGTTGCTGCAAACTAATTCTTAGTAAGCAAAAATATAAAATAAAGCGGCGTGAGGATTTGCTAAATGAGAAGGAGAATCTTAATACTTGGAAAACTGAGAGATTTACCGAATATAATGCAGATAAATCATTAACTTTGCCTGCAGAAAACAGAAATAGTTTATGGCAAAAAAAAACGGAAACATCCTGATTGTCGATGATAACCGAGGCGTACTTACCGCCTTGCAGCTTTTGTTGAAGCCATATTTTGAAGGGATAATCACACTTCCCTCTCCCGTAACCCTGCCCAGCGTATTGCGAGAAAGGTCATGGCAAGTGGTTCTTCTTGACATGAACTTCACCTCGGGCATCAATACCGGCAACGAGGGACTATACTGGCTCCATGAAATAAAGAAGCAATGTCCCACCCTGCCCGTAGTGCTGTTTACCGCCTATGCCGACATTGACCTTGCCGTACGGGGAATCAAGGAAGGAGCCACAGACTTCGTCGTGAAACCCTGGAACAACCAGAAACTGGTGGAAACCTTACTGAATGCCGTATCAGCTTCTGAAACAAAATCTCCGGCCAACGGCCCAAATGCCGGACGTACGGCAGAAAGCAGCCACCTGTTTGCAGATACCCGCAACATGTATTGGGGAAACAGCCCCGCCATGCAGCAGCTCCGCCTTTTGGTGGAAAAAGTGGCCTCTACCGATGCCAATATCCTTATTACGGGCGAGAACGGTACCGGTAAAGAGATGCTGGCACGCGAAATTCATTCCCTTTCACCGCGCAACCGGCAGGAGATGGTAAGTGTGGATATGGGTGCAGTCACCGAAAGCCTTTTCGAAAGCGAACTGTTCGGCCACGTGAAAGGCTCTTTCACCGATGCCCATGCCGACCGTGCCGGCAAGTTCGAAGCAGCCAGCCGCAGCACCCTTTTTCTCGATGAAATAGGCAATCTCCCCTACCATCTGCAAGCCAAACTGCTGACCGCCATCCAACGACGCAGCATTGTCCGTGTAGGCAGCAACACTCCCATTCCCGTAGACATACGGCTGATTTGCGCTACAAACCGCAATCTGCCCGAGATGGTGGCAAAAGGCGAATTCCGCGAGGACTTGCTGTACCGCATCAACACGATACATCTCGAGATACCTTCGTTGCGCGAGCGGCCCGAAGACATCATCCCCCTTGCAGAGCTTTTCATCGCCCGCTTCTGCAAGCAATATGACAAGCCCCCCGTCCGCCTGACAGACGGCGCCTGCGAGAAACTTACGCTCCACCCTTGGTACGGCAATATCCGCGAACTGGAGCATGCCATCGAAAAAGCCATTATCATCTGTGACAACGAAACCCTTCCCGCAGAACTGTTCCAGTTGGCACGGCGAACCGGCACTCCCGAAGCAGCCGCATCCACGCTCGAAGAAATGGAAATGCAGATGATACGGAAGACGCTCGACAAATGTAGCGGAAATCTCTCTGCCGTCGCCGCACAGCTGGGTATCACCCGCCAGACGTTGTACAACAAAATGAAGAAGTATGGCCTTTAATTATTCATTCCGCGTTGCCGTCAGTCTGGCAGTAGCGCTCCTTGCAGGGGTGATGTGGACTGTAGACGTATTTTGGGGCGCGCTCTGTACCGCGCTGCTTCCCATAGCCTTGTACTGGCAGCAGAAGCTATACCGCCATCATGTGCGGAAGGTGCTTTTCATGCTCGACGCCATCGAAAACAACGACAATGCCATCCACTTCTCCGAAACGGAAAACACTGCCGACGCACGACTCGTGAACCGTGCATTGAACCGGGTTGCCCATATACTTTATAATGTGAAAAGTGAAACAGCCCAGCAAGAAAAGTACTACGAACTCATCCTGGACTGCGTGAATACCGGTATCCTTGTCTTGAACGACAATGGTGCCGTATATCAGAAAAACAGCGAAGCCCTCCGTCTGCTGGGCCTCAATGTCTTTACCCACGTCAGCCAGCTGAACCGCGTGGACCCGCGTCTTTCGTCCCTTCTTGCCAATTGCCGCCCGGGAGACAAACTGCAAATGCCTTTCAACAACGAGCGAGGTACTGTAAACATGTCTGTCCGCGTCAGCGACATCACGGTCCGTAAAGAGCATCTGCGCATCCTCGCCTTGAACGACATCAACAACGAGCTGGATGAAAAGGAAATAGATTCATGGATTAGGCTTACCCGCGTACTGACGCACGAAATAATGAACGCCGTCACTCCCATAACCTCCCTGAGCGATACACTGCTGGGACTGACCGAGGCACAAGCCTCCAAAGAAGAAATCAGAAACGGCCTGCAGACTATCAGCAGTACAGGCAAGGGCCTGCTCTCTTTTGTGGAATCATACCGGAAATTCACCCGTATTCCCACCCCCGAACCATCCTTGTTCTACGTAAAAAGCTTTATCGAGCGGATGGTCGAACTCGCCCGTCACCAGCACCCCAATGTCCGGGTCACCTTTCATACGGACATCGCGCCAAGCGACCTTATTCTATATGCCGATGAAAACCTGGTATCACAAGTGGTCATCAACCTACTGAAAAATGCCATGCAAGCCATCGAATCGGATAAAGATACAGATAAAGAAGGACATATCAACATACGTGCCTACTGCAACGAAGCGGAAGCCATACTGATAGAAATTTCCAACAACGGACCTGCCATTCCCAATGACATTGCCGAACACATATTTATCCCCTTCTTTACGACCAAAGAGGGCGGAAGCGGTATTGGATTGAGTATTTCCCGGCAAATAATGAGGCTTTCCGGCGGAAATTTATCCTTATTGCCTGGTAAAGAAACCACCTTTATTTTAAAATTCAATTGAACTATTTTAGATTTGTATTTGTTAAACACAATGCATATCTTTGTACTATTAGACATAAGAAACATCACATTTCAAACTATATAGCATAGAATTTATGATATTTACAGCAGGAAACATACTACTTATAGGTTCCATATTACTTTTCGTCAGCATCATTGTCGGCAAGACCGGCTACCGTTTCGGAGTACCTGCGTTATTGCTTTTCCTTGTCGTCGGTATGCTGTTCGGCAGTGACGGATTGGGATTGCAGTTCCACAACGCCAAGGAAGCACAGTTCATCGGCATGGTTGCACTCAGCATCATTCTGTTCTCCGGTGGCATGGACACCAAGTTTACGGAGATAAAGCCCATATTGACTCCCGGCATTGTTTTGTCAACTGCAGGAGTGCTGCTCACGGCCCTCTTTACCGGATTATTTATCTGGTGGCTGTCCGGCATGAGCTGGACCAACATCCACCTGCCGTTGATAACCTCCCTTTTGCTTGCATCCACCATGTCATCTACCGACTCAGCCTCTGTATTCGCCATTCTGCGTTCACAAAAAATGAACCTGAAGCATAATCTGCGCCCCATGCTGGAACTGGAAAGCGGTAGTAACGACCCGATGGCATATATGCTGACAATCGTGCTGATTCAATTCATCCAGTCCTCCGGAATGGGAGTTCCCCAGATATTGGGCTCTTTTGCCATACAGTTCATTGTCGGTGCCGCAACCGGTTATTTCCTCGGAAAGCTGGCCATCCTTATGCTGAACCGGCTGAATATAGACAACCAGGCACTCTATCCTATCCTGTTGCTGTCCTTTGTATTCTTCACCTTCTCCATCACCGACCTGCTGAAAGGCAACGGTTACCTGGCCGTGTATATCGCCGGAATGATGGTAGGCAATAACAAAATCATGCACCGGAAAGAGATTTATACTTTTATGGATGGACTGACCTGGCTTTTCCAAATCATCATGTTCCTCTGCCTCGGTCTGCTTGTCAACCCCCATGAGATGCTGGAAGTTGCAGTCGTGGCATTGCTCATCGGCGTATTCATGATTGTCGTGGGACGTCCTCTCAGCGTTTTTCTCTGCCTGCTGCCTTTTGGCAAGAGAATCACCCTCAAGTCACGGCTATTCGTATCGTGGGTAGGATTACGTGGCGCAGTACCCATTATCTTTGCCACCTATCCCGTGGTGGCTAATGTGCCCGGCGCCCATGTCATCTTCAACATCGTATTTTTCATAACCATCGTCTCACTGGTCATCCAGGGTACCACAGTCTCCTGGGTAGCCCGGCTGCTTGGCCTCTCCACCCCGCTGGAAAAGACCGGAAATGATTTCGGAGTTGAACTGCCCGAAGAGATTGACTCCAACCTGCACGACATGACCATTACACAAGAAATGCTGGAGCAGGCAGACACCCTGAAAGACATGAACCTGCCCAAAGGCACACTGGTGATGATTGTAAAACGTGGCGATGAGTACCTCATTCCGAACGGAACATTAAAACTGCATGTGGGCGACAAGCTGCTTCTTATTTCGGAAAATAGCAAGGAATAAGAATTACAGATAAGTTTCTATCCGTTTCAGGGCAAGAAAAAAGTGGAAACTATTTGCTTTGCATCACTATAAGACCTATCTTTGCGCAGTTTTAACTAAAGTGTGCAACAGCTGAATGGAACAAGAACAAGGGTTCATCGATTATATAGAACAAAGCATTATTAAAAACTGGGATCGCAACGCCCTGACAGACTACAAAGGAATTACACTGCAATACAAAGATGTAGCACGGAAAATAGCCAAATTCCATATCGTATTGGAAAGCGCCGGCATCAGGCCCGGTGACAAGATTGCCGTTTGCGGACGTAACAGTGCACATTGGGCAGTCGCTTTTCTGGCGACAGTTACCTATGGAGCTGTCATCGTTCCCATTCTGCATGAGTTCAAGGCCGACAATATCCACAACATCGTCAACCATTCCGAAGCCAAGCTGCTGTTTGTCGGCGACCGGGCATGGGAAAACCTCAATGAAGAGGCAATGCCCCTGCTGATGGGTATCGTACTGCTGACGGACTTCACTCCGGTAGTTTGCCGCAACGAGCAGCTGATGGAGGCTTTCGAGCATCGCAACGTCCTCTATGGCACACGTTTCCCCAAGAATTTCCGCCCCGAGCATATCAGCTACCGCAAGGAGGAATCACCCGAAGAACTGGCTGTCATAAACTATACTTCGGGCACCACGGGATATTCCAAAGGGGTCATGCTCCCCTATCGCAGCCTTTGGTCCAATGTTGCATATTGCCATGAGATGCTCCCCGTACGTCCGGGCGACCATATTGTATCCATGCTGCCTCTGGGACATGTATTTGGTATGGTGTACGATTTTCTATACGGTTTTTCCGCAGGCGCCCATCTGTATTTCCTTACCCGTATGCCGTCTCCCAAGATTATTGCACAGTCATTCTCCGAAATCAGGCCACGGGTCATTTCGTGTGTACCGCTCATCGTAGAAAAGATTATCAAGAAGGATATCCTGCCCCGGATAGACAATAAAATAGGCAAGCTGCTATTGCGGATGCCCATTGTCAACGATAAAATCAAGGCTGACATGCGCAAAAAGGCAATGGAAGTATTCGGCAGTAATTTCGATGAAATAATCATCGGAGGAGCACCGTTCAATGCCGAAGTGGAACGCTTCCTGAAGCAGATAGGCTTCCCCTATACCATTGCATACGGAATGACGGAATGCGGCCCCATCATTTGTTCCAGCCGCTGGGAAACATTGAAACTGGCCTCTTGTGGCAAGGCAACCACCCGCATGGAAGTAAAGATAGACTCTCCCGACCCTCAGAACGTGGCAGGAGAAATAATCTGTAAAGGTGCCAATCTGATGCTGGGCTATTACAAAAATGCCGAAGCGACTTCCCAAATCATCGATGTAAACGGCTGGCTGCACACCGGCGACCTTGCAACGATGGATACCGAAGGATATGTCACTGTCCGCGGACGCAGCAAAAACATGTTGCTCACAGCCAGTGGTCAGAACATCTACCCCGAGGAGATTGAAAGCAAACTGAACAACATGCCCTATGTGTCCGAATCACTGATCGTATTGCAGAAAGACAAGCTCGTGGCTCTTATCTATCCGGATTTTGACGATGCATTCGCCCATGGTATGGAACAATCGGACATCGAAAAGGTTATGGAGGACAATCGGAATGAATTGAATCTGCAATTACCGGCCTACTGCCAGATAACAAAAGTCAAGATACACTTCGAGGAGTTCGAGAAAACGGCAAAGAAGAGCATTAAAAGATTTATGTATCAGGAAGTAAAAGGGTAAGGGGAATGTGTCAAAACCTTCTTTAACGCTTTATTTTAGGCGCGGATGACGCAGATTTCACGGATTTAGTTTATTGAATCCGCATTATTCCGCGTAATCCGCGCCTAATATTATAACATTATAAAAGTCTTCATGTGCTTTTGACACATTCGCATCCTTTTTGTTAACAAAAATAGAAGCAAAGGAATAAACGGCTAATAAGTGTTATAAAACATACTTTTTTAGTTGGATAATTTGCAGATTTGTCAAAAGTCCGTATCTTTGCAATGTGTTTTTCATAGTATTAGATTTAAGGTTAACAAAG
>OFCP01000639.1_pt1 | contig 20372 bp, 12 predicted proteins | sample 1520831 | NCBI WGS metagenome assembly OFCP01 (sample SAMEA2699039, study PRJEB24076) | metagenome | biome: Human gut stool | place: Spain | collected 2013-03-20 | reverse complement strand
GCGGACTGTTAATCCGTATGTCACTGGTTCGAGTCCAGTCAGAGGAGCCAAATTTCTGAAAAGCCCGCTTTTATAGCGGGCTTTTTGCTATATCTGATAATCAATTTCCTCTTCACTGTTTTCCATCACCTGGCGCTTGATATCCTCAACTGACAGTCCTGCATTACAAAGTTCCAGAAAGCGCCAGACATAGTTACGCTGAAGTTGCCCTCGCTTCAGTCCCAACCAGACAGTATTAGCATCGAAAAGATGCCGCGTATCCAGGCGGATTAAATTCTTTTCCTCTTGTTCGCCGCTGGATTGTTCGGCAACTAATCCGATCCCAAGCCCAAGAGCAACATAGGTTTTAATGACATCAGAATCCTGTGCACTTAATACAATATCTGCCGGCAAACCTTTGCGGGCAAATGCGTCATCAATGCGTGAGCGCCCCGTAATCCCCTGTCGGTAAGTAATTAACGGCCACTTCGCTATTGATTCCAGCGTCAACGGTGTAATTTGCGTCAAGGGATGATCGAGTGGAACAAGCAAACTATGGTGCCAACGAAACCACGGGAAGGCGACGAGCTGCGGGTCATTACTCAAACGCTCGCTGGCGATACCAATATCAGCTTCGCCATTTTGCAACAACGTCGCAATTTCCTGTGGTGTACCCTGGATTAGCTCCAGCCGAACCTCCGGGAAAAGTTCGCGAAAAGCTTTAATGACCTCAGGCAAGCTATAACGTGCCTGAGTATGCGTCGTTGCAATAGTGAGAACGCCAGACGTATCGTTGGTAAACAGGTCTGCGAGCCGACGAACATTACTGGCTTCATTCAGAATGCGTTCTGCAATGACCAGTAATGCTTTGCCCGGTTCAGTCATGCCCAGCAGTCGCTTACCTCGTCGAACAAATATTTCGATGCCAAGCTCATCCTCCAGTTCCCGAATATGACGGCTAACGCCTGACTGTGAGGTAAAAAGCATATTCGCAACCTCTGTCAGGTTGTAATCCTGACGTGCAGCCTCGCGGATTATCTTTAGTTGTTGGAAATTCACGGTAAACTCCGGGCAGTTCAGATATCCCGTTATTGTTAAAGTCTAATGCCCGGCATAACAAATAATAAAAACCCGCATCTTATTCCATCCCGATATAACGCTTAGCTCACCAATTGCCACTGCCTTTTTTCCATCACTGGAGAACTAATCACTGACATTAACAACTCTTTCACTGCCTGTGCCTGTGGTGACAAGTTTGCTCTGGCGGGTAAATTTAAGGACAAAGAGAGACTCATTGAAGGAGTGGTAATGCGTGACATCCACCCATTTACTGCGCCACATAACGAACGCGCAGCCGATTCAGGTAATACTGCAACGCCCATGCCGCTGGCAATCGCTGCGGTAAGCGTGGCAATAGACTCAATTTCACCAATGACTTTTGCCGTGAGCCGCCGTAGGGAAAAAGCCTCATCAACACGAAGTCTAACAGCGCTGTAATCACTGGGGAGAAAAAGGTTCATTTGCGCAATAGCATTAACATCAACGCTTTGCCCCGGGCAATCTTGAGTTCCTACCAGGAAAAGATCTTCTCTCAGCAAAGCCTGACTGGATACCCCAGCCACAGGGGAATGCTCATAAATCACCGCCATATCGAGTTGGTGATTTATCAGTTTTTCGTTAAGCACTGCACCACTATTTTCATGAAGATAGATAACGACCTCCGGGAATTCAGCGCGAACCGCCTGTAATAAGGGCATGGTGATGGATGACGCAGCGGTTCCTGGCGCAAAGCCAATCGAGACTTGCCCCGATAATGACTGACCAACGTTATGCACCGCCAGTTGGGCCTGCTCACACTGACGTAAAATGGCCCGTGCATGGGTATAGAGAATTTTTCCGGCGCCTGTTGGCGTAACGCCCCGTTTTGTGCGAATCAAAAGCTGTTGATTTAACTCACCTTCCAGTGTGGCAACCTGCTGGCTGAGCGCTGGTTGTGCAATATGCAATACTTCAGCAGCCTGGGTCAGGCTACCAATATCTACAATTTTTACGAAGTATTTCAGGCGTCTGAAGTTCATGTTGCCTCCGGTTTTTAAGAATCGGCCCAAGTGCCGCCATTACTTACAACCAGAATGCAAGATGCTTGCCAGTTCTATTTTAGCGTTGATGCGCAAGCTAACCAACTGTCAAATAAGAGATTATGATAGATTCGTCATTGGCCCTTTTTATCAGCAGTCGCATTCACCTGCCCTATAAAAGGGGGGTATGCACCACGATGGTTCATTACCCAATAAGATTGAAAGCTCACCACTTTGTTGAAATTGTCAGCAAACAAACAAAAAAATGCATTTCACCCTTTGACATCACCATGCACTGCCATTAATATGCGCCCCGTTCACACGATTCCTCTGTAGTTCAGTCGGTAGAACGGCGGACTGTTAATCCGTATGTCACTGGTTCGAGTCCAGTCAGAGGAGCCAAATTTTAGTTTTGAGACATCTCTATGAGTCTCAGGACAGTTAAAAAATAAAAATTATTTTTACCCGGTCACTTTGTAAAAAAGTGGTCGGGTTTTTGATTTCTGTGTTTCGTGCGCTTAATCGAGTCTCACGCTTCAGTGAGCAAATTGCCCCTCCCCAACAGACATCACGATTCACAAGGTCAAAAATTCTGTTCCATGAAGTACCGTACAAAGATAAAGAGAAAAATGCCTTATGCGGGATGTAGCTGTCGCGTCTTTATCGGGAAACTATACGTAATTGCCACTTTGTCTTCGGTAATCAGAAAAAGAAGACCTGCCATTTTAATAAATATTATTTCTCTGGGAACGGGGATTTTTTATAAGCAATATGACGAGTTAAACATTATATTTTTATAAGGATTATATGAGATTAAAGAAATCTGCCATAAAGACAGATTTCTTTAACATATAATTAGAGATTTGCGACGTTATGATAAACTTTTTGTACATCGTCGTCATCTTCAAGGGCATCAACAAGCCCTTCAAAGATTTCTAAATCTTCTGGGGAAAGCTCAACTTCAGATTGAGCAATCATTTCTAATTCTGTTGTTGAGAACTCAGTGATTCCAGCTGCTTTTAGCGCCGCGATTCCTTTATGAAGGTCAGTAGGTTCAGTATAAATAACAATATTACCTTCTTCTTCAGTTACATCACGAACATCAACTTCAGCTTCAAGCAAAATTTCAAAAATATGGTCAGGGTCTGTTCCTTTAAATACAATCACACCCGTATTGTCAAACATATAGCTGACAGAACCTGCCGCTCCGATATTGCCGCCTTTTTTATTGAAAATTGTGCGAACGTTAGCAATCGTACGGTTAACATTTGAAGTCAATGTCTCAGCAATAATCATTGAGCCATTAGGACCAAAGCCTTCATAACGTCCCTGTACGAACGTTTCATCTCCACCGCCTTTGGCTTTATCAATTGCTTTATCAATAACGTGCTTTGGAACTTGTGCCTGCTTTGCACGTTCAATAACGAATTTTAAAGATGTGTTTAATTCTGGATCGGGTTCACCTTGTTTGGCAGCAGCATAGATTTCTACACCGAATTTTGCATAAATTTTAGACGTTGCACCGTCTTTAGCCGTTTTTTTAGCAACAATATTGGCCCATTTACGTCCCACTGGAATGATCTCCTCGAAAATTTATTTACATTACTGGTAAATCGTTAACATGTGTTAATTCAGCATATTATATCATAACAGGAAAAATCTCGTCTATTAGAAATAAAAATATTCTAAAGCCATAATCTTATATTTAATTTTATAAAAACTAATGTTGTTGGCGGGATTTTTTATAATTGTGTTTTGAAAGCATACTTGCTTTTAATATGTGGAAATCATTAAGACGATAATAAAACTCGCATCTGCCCAAGGAAGCAAACAGCCCGCGTTTATTGCAGGCTATTTGCCAGATGTCTTACTTAATCCTTCACATCTATTTCTGATAAGAAGGTTCATAACTTATTATCGGAACGGCGGCTCATTAAAGGTTCGTAATTTACGTGAATGCAGTCGGTCGCCTTCTGCGCGCAGCAAATCGATCGCCCGAATGCCAATTTGCAGGTGTTCGGAAATAGCGCCTTCATAAAAACGGTTAGCCTGGCCGGGAAGCTTAATCTCACCATGTAACGGTTTATCTGAAACACACAGTAGTGTCCCGTATGGCACGCGGAAACGATATCCTTGCGCGGCAATGGTTGCACTTTCCATATCAATTGCTACGGCCCGGCTTAAGTTAAAACGAAGTGCAGAAGCTGAGTAACGTAACTCCCAGTTCCTGTCATCTGTGGTTACCACAGTACCTGTACGCAGCCGCTGTTTGACTTCCTCACCAGGCCTGCCGCTGACTAACTTGGTAGCGTCATAAAGCGCACGTTGCACTTCAGCAATGCTCGGAATAGGAATATCGGGCGGCAGAACCGCATCAAGAACGTGGTCATCGCGTAAATAAGCGTGTGCAAGGACATAATCTCCAATGGCCTGGCTTTCACGTAATCCGCCACAGTGACCAATCATCAACCAGACATCCGGGCGTAGCACTGCCAGATGATCGCAGATGGTTTTAGCATTGGACGGTCCCACGCCAATATTCACCAGAGTAATACCCCGACCATCAGCGGTAATTAAATGCCATGCTGGCATCTGGTGTTTTTTCCATGCAAGGTCGGAAATGGCTTCTTCTGGCGCTTCGGTTTCGGCAGTGATCCAGTTCCCGCCAGCACAAGAAAGGGCAATGTAGGGACTATCAGGATCGAGGATCTGGCTGCATCCCCAACGAACGAATTCATCCACATAACGTGTGTAGTTGGTAAACAAGACGAACGGTTGAAAATGTTCTACTGGCGTACCGGTATAATGGCGCAACCGTGCGAGGGAAAAATCAACCCGGCGAGCATCAAAATGCGATAACGGGGAGAATTCCGTTGGATGATAAATGCCGTCTGCAGTTTCATCGCCGATTTGCGCCAGTTCTGTTGTCGGGAAGTAGCGAGTTAAACCAGCGCTCATTGAGCGATCAAGTGTTAATTCAGAGCCATCGATGACATAAGGATAAGGGATTTCATGCTGCGAGGGTTGCACAGAGATATGCGCACCATAATCCTGATACAGCAACGTAAGTTGTTCATTGAGATACGAACGAAAGAGAGTAGGGCGAGTAATCGTGGTGGTGTAACTGCCTGCGTGAGTAAAACGACCAAATGCGCGCGTTTTGGGGGGATTAGTTGTGCTACCGTCCCAGGTTACGGTCAGTGATGGATAGACAAAAAGACCTTGTTTGCGGGCGTTTTCATCAGGTAATTCGCCACTTGTAATATATTTGCCAATGGCGTTGCGTAAAGCAACTACAGATTGCTCATACAGCGCGTCGAGTTTATCCAGTGCCTGAGCTGGGGTCAGACCGGAGCCCTTATTATTCATGTGTGTCTCCTGTTCCATACAATTACCGCACATCCGATAGTATGTCACAGGAATGTGAAACAAAAGTGTAAGGCGAAGATCGGATGATCTTCGCCAGGCTATTAAGCGCGTTGATTGTCTTTCATCAACAAAGCGGTCATTGCGGAAATCAGGCATCCAGCCAGCAAATAAATAGCGACGCTATGCCAGTTCCCGGCAAAGTAAGTGATGAGTGCAGCGGCAATAAAAGGCGTAAATCCACCGCCAACCACACTGGCAACCTGATAACCGACTCCAGCACCACTGTAGCGATAACTGGCACCAAACATTTCGGTAAACATCGGTTGTTGCACACACACCACCATGTCATGCGCAATGTTTGCCAGCATTATGGAGAAGAAAACTATCCAGAAAATAGATTGTGCTTCAAGCGCCATAAAGAAAGGAAATGCGCTCAACGTTCCGATCAACGCGCCTGTGATATAAACCCTGCGCCGACCAAAACGATCGGCAAGCCAGGCAAAACAGGGAATTGTCAGGCAGCTTAATCCACCGACCAGCAAACCAATATTAAGGAAAAGTTCGCGCGGTAACCCCATATTCTGGGTTGAATAATTAAGTGCAAAGGCAGTAACAATGTACATCGTCAGCAACTCGCACAGTCGTAGTGCAATAATCTTCAGAAAAGCACCGGGATGTCGTAACAGAGCTTCGATAACCGGGATGCGTTTTTTCGCGGCCGCTTGATTATGTTGCTGTTGTTCAAATTCCGCGGACTCCTCCATGCCATTGCGCACCCACAATGCTCCCAGTACCAGTACGATGCTAAACAGGAAAGGAATGCGCCAGCCCCAGCTTAAAAACTGTTCGTCAGTCGTCATCATACTGATCAATGAAACCAGTCCGGTTGAAAGCAGTAAACCTACTCCGTAGCCAACTTGTACACCGCTACTGTAAAAGGCTTTTTTATTTTTCGGCGCACTTTCAACGGAAAGCAACGCTGCGCCTCCCCATTCGCCGCCGACGGCAAATCCCTGAATGGCACGCAGTGTCACCAGCAAAATAGGTGCCCACCACCCAATGGTCGAGAATGAAGGAAGAATACCAATCAAGGCTGTCGCGATGCCCATCATCCAGACGGTCAGCATTAACATGCGCTTACGTCCCAGCCGGTCACCAAAGTGACCGAAAATGACACCGCCGAGCGGTCGGAAAAGGAAGCCGACACCAAAGGTGGCAAATGCGGCGAGCGTTCCCATCGCCGGGCTTACTTGCGGGAAAAACTCGCGATTAAACACCAGTGCGGCGGTAATGCCATAGAGTAAAAAATCATACCAGTCGACGACGGCACCAGCGAAACTGCCTAACGCAGCTCGTCGGGCGCGACTTAACGAAAGCGTCCCTTCATCGGGACGAGTGGAGATGAGCGTGGAGTCCATAATGATCCTGTTTGTACTGTCTTTTTATAATTAGTATGGAAAAGGTAACTCACATTGCCGTCGATCTATAAACGAACCTTATGAGACTACCTCGACAGAGCGCATCTGCAAATGATTTTATGGCTGATTAGCGGCAACATGAAAAATTCGATGGAAGATGAAAGCGCAGGAGTTGCTGGTGTTGTTTAAGGATTAAGCAGAGGGCCCACAGGTTCGAGATATGAAACATAAAAGTCCGCATATGCACAAAATTGCACCCTGATGATTCTGATAGACTGCATTGCATTATAACCAGTAGGGAGGCGAGGTTAGTTATGTTTTTAGTATCATTGTTGACACGTATTGCATTTAGTTACTACGATTATAAAGCTTATAATTTTAATATTGAAAAAACAGACTTTGTTGTCATACATATTCCCGATCAGATTGGCGATGCTATGGCCATCTTTCCTGTTATTCGGGCGCTTGAATTGCATAAAATTAAGCATCTATTAATTGTTACGTCGACAATTAATTTAGAAGTCTTTAATGCGCTCAAACTTGAACAGACTAAATTAACATTAGTCACAATGACTATGCAGGATCACGCAACATTAAAAGAAATAAAAGATTTAGCGAAGAACATAACACTGCAATACGGTACGCCGGATCTTTGTATAGAGGCGATGCGTAAAAAGAACCTGAAAACGATGATATTTATCAGTCAGTTGAAAGCAAAAACGAATTTCCAGGTCGTCGGTTTAACCATGAAGTGCTATTCCCCTTTGTGTAAGAACGCGTCCCGGATGGATCAGAATCTCCGGACTCCTGTACCCATGACATGGGCATTTATGATGCGTGAGGCGGGTTTTCCGGCAGTCAGGTCAATATATGAATTGCCATTAAGCGATGATGTACTCGATGAGGTACGCGAGGAAATGCGATCGTTAGGATCTTACATTGCGCTCAATTTAGACGGTAGCTCGCAGGAACGTACATTTTCATTATCGATTGCAGAAAATCTAATAGCAAAAATTCAAAGTGAAACAGATATTCCAATAGTGATCGTTTATGGACCCAAAGGGGAAGATAAAGCCAGGGCATTAGTGGATTGTTATAATAATGTCTACCGTTTATCCTTATCACCCTCGATTAAACGTTCAGCAGCAATCATAAAAGATGCTTATATTGCAATAACTCCTGACACCTCAATATTACATATGGCAAGTGCCTATAATACCCCTGTTGTTGCAATTTATGCTGATTACAAAACGCGATGGCCCGCAATGGCCGATGTTTCGGAGTCAGTCGTCGTTGGGCAAAAAATTGACAATATAAGTCTGGATGAATTCGCAAAGGCATTAAAAAGTGTTTTGGCGAGAATTTGAGGCAGTACTTATGCATAGTAATGCCGATCTGTTATGAACGGTGGTGTCATCAATACTCTGAGGCTGGTCAATCATCACAGAAAACCAGCCTTTGGATCAAAGCAATACTCACCGAAAATGATCATAGTCACACCGAACGCGATTCAGGAGGAACTGTTTGGTAAATAGCACCACCGGATCTTGGGGGCGCTGTGATTATTACAGTATTGCTATCACCGTCATTTTTGAATGTCACTTTACCAGTAGCATCAACGCCTACCCAGGAGGCCGAGCTTGAAAACGAATAATCAGCCGCCGTTTTTCCTGGTGCAAAGTTGTCATTATTCAACTGATAATACGCCCCGGTAAATCCCTGCGAAGGGAATGAAGCTGTCGGTAGGTTTGCACTATTCACTGACACTGTACCCGTCATTGGTCTGGTTTCCGCGCTAATGAATTCTATCGTGGTACTCAGACCCGCCTGATGAACACCATTCAATACGGGGATCAGCGTTGCGATACCCTCTCCGCCTCCTGTAACAGTAGCTTTGTAATCACCGTTGATATTTTGACTGTAATCAATTGCGCTAATTTTCATATAGGGCACGTTTGTACCTGATTGCACAAATTCTATCCCTTAAGAAACTTTGATCGGATTGCCTGATATATCGTGCAGAACAAGATGTAGCTCAGCACTATCGGTAAAGTCCCCTTTCAGTGATGACTGGTTGTTCTTAAGGATGGACTGCGAGGCGTCTGCTGGGCCTGCCACTAGCGATATATCTACTGTTTGCATTCCACCTGCGCTTGTGACTGCGCTTACAGTGACGCTCCCCGTTATCTCACCTTTCACGCTTGTTGTCGCGATTCCGTTTTGATCGGTCACCGCTGTTAATGACGTTAATGTGGTGGAGCCGCTTTTTAAGGCGAAGTACACAGTGGGACCTTCGATCAGGTTACCACTGCCATCCTCAACCGTTGCCTTTAAGGTACTTAAATCACTGTTGGTGGCGGCGATAGTCGACGGATCAGCGATAAAGCTAGCAACATGTGCGGTGCTTGGGTTGCCAGTAACCTTCACGGTTGTCTGTGTCTGTATTGTGACGCCGTTATGGAACGATGCAGTCACCGTATATGTACCGACTTTATTGCTGGTCAGAACGACTGGAGCCTGACCTGAAGAGTTGGTTCTCACTTTTCCGCCACTTAACGTCGCACCTTCTAGCGTTACGCTAAAGTTGATGACCTGACCCTCCACTGGAGTGCCATTTGCAGAGGTTAGCGTTGCCGTCAGAGTAGCGCCTTTAGGAGCATTGACACCGATAAGCGGACTGGACGTGAGTGTCAGTTTTTCATCAATAGCCTCCAGTTGTTTCTCAAGTGAAGCTCCATTCGCTAGGGATGCTTTTACAGTATACGAGCCGTTTCTTTCAGGCGTCATGGTGACCTCGGCTACTCCCTGCGTATTAGTAGAGACCGTATTCTGGCTGATGATCATTTGCGAGGATGGCGCTGCACTGAATGTCGCGGGTTGATGCGTCACCGGGTTGCCAAACTGGTCGTTAACGTGAGCTTTAACTGCTATGTCTTGTGCGACCATGACCTGACCTTCAGGTATCTCCTGACTGGTAATCGTCGCAGAATTAACATCTACCTTGGCATTCAGTAATCGCGAGATGACTTCAGTAGGTTTATCTGCCAGAGAGGCTGAAACTGTTTTTAGTCCGACCTCGGTGCTTGTCACAAGAATTTCAGCGAAAACCTGATCATCCGTTTCAACGCTGGTGCTGCTTAGCGTGACGGAGGTTCCGCGGAAATTAACTTTTATACCTTCTACTGGGTTGCCGTTTCCATCAGTCACTGTTGCCTGTAGCCTGGTCATTCCAATGTTATTGGCGATGAAATTGTCCTCGGTAACGTTAAGATTAACCTGCGCAGTGAGCGTATCCGCAGTAAAGTTCACCACCAACTGCTCACTCTTACCGCCAACCATCGATGCTGTCACGGTATGAGCGCCTGCTTTTGTACCTTTCAGCGTGACTTTCGCTTTGCCATCGGCATCAGTAACCGCTTTGTCGCCATCGCTCAGCGTGAAGTTCGCCTTCACATCTTCCGGTAGAGTAAATGTTACCTCAGTGTTGGCTATCGCATTGCCCTCTGTATCAGCGACGGTGCTGTTAGTGTCGTGAGATCGTTATTGTCGGCAATCACCGGATCCTTCGAGGCTGCCAGCGTGATTTCAGCATTCGTGACGTTCGGCACATAGTTCACTGTTTGTTGCATCGAATCGCCATTTTCGAGGGTTGCCGTCACGGGAGTTCTTCAGGCTGAAATCTTCATCCACGCCCAGCGTGATTCTTGCGGTACCGAAGCGGCTTAACCAGTCTGTCATTACCCCTGAAGCCTGAGAAGAGGCCCATCCACGTGCTATGTTTGCCGCTTGCTCGCTGTTCATATCTTCGGCGAGCAGAGATCCAATTAGCTGTGAAGTACTGGCTATCTGTTGCTCAAGGTTGCCACTGCTGTTACCCGGCGGCGGGGTTAAATTTTTTTCACTAACTTGTGCCGGGACATCCAGTTCATCACCCGGGCGGACATTACGAACAAACGTACGAAACTGGTTGAGTTTGCGTAACAGGGGGGTATCTATAATTTGTTGCACAGGACAAATATATCTGGCTTCTGTACAGAGTCTTAAATTTTGACCATAAATAAAACCGTCCCTGTCAAGCATGCATAGTTTATCAAGTAGGTCTCCCACAAACTGCCTGAATTTTATTTTTCCATTAAAAGTTTGTATCTTCTTAAGTATCACAGGAGACTGGAAATAGACCGATAGTAGGATGTTGCCACTCAAGGCATGACGATAAATATCGCTAGGAGTAATTTTTTGTTTTATGGCTTTGGTAGTGATCTCAACTGCTTCCGTTATAGTGACCCATGTTGACATATAATGAGTTATAAGCAAAGGCTGATATTTTTTTGACATAATATTATCTCCTTCTACACAACAATTCGTTCCTTTAAGGAAAAAGATTGGTGTCACAAGTATTTATCTATGATTAATCAGAGGGTTTATGACAGAGAAAAGGATGTATATTTCTGAGTAAACATGTACAGGCCTATGGGGTGACTATTTAATGAGTAAATGCCGAATGATTTTCGGGGTGATGATTATAACTTGAGGAAAAATCCCAGCGTGGTTTGAGTAGTGTACCTGAGTGATATTTGTGTTATGTATGCATTGATTGCAGCAGAATAAATATAGTTCAGGCTAGTATAGTTTGTGGTAGCTATGAGAATATATAATCTATTTTACCTATAAAATAATTTATATGTATGGTTTTTTTTAGGTTGTTTGTCTGTGCTTTTATATTCTGGAGATGTGCCTTGTATATAGGATTGTTTGTTGGTTGTATTTTTTAATGTTGCACTGTTGTGAATTTTTATTTTGATATGATTATTTCTTTAGTATAAGGAGAGAAAGGAACGAGAAAGTTAAATCTATTTATCCTAATCGCAATTTCATTGTTTAAATAATCACTATGGATTAATATTTTTTGCGACTTTGCTGAGTTACTGGTTTTAACTAGTGGTGTAAAAGGGATACCTTTTCGGTATCCCTTTTACAATAATCAGAAGAAATCAATTCGCGTATTGATACCGACGGTGCGACCCATATTGACCTGCGCGACGGCGCTGCTGCCGTTCATGTAGCCATAGGTACGGTAACGACGGTCGAACAGGTTATCGACATAGACGGAAATGTTCATCCGTTCAGTCGCCTGCCAGCCCAGGCTGCTGTCCAGGGTGGCATAGGTGCCTTGCCGCAACTGGTTGTCGCCATCGAAATAATGCGGCCCGACCAGATTAACCGCCAGTCGGGGCATCAGTGCGCCATAGCGCGTATCAATCACGCCGTTCACGCTGCTTCCCGCGCCATAACGTGGTACGAACGGCACCCGGTTACCGTGATACAACTCACTGTCATTGGTGAATTCGGAACGGATCACGTTGCCATTGATATCCCATGACCAGCCTGGCGCAAACCGCCACTTCGCTTCAAGCTCAACGCCGGTGGCGTCGGCTTTACCCGCATTGCTTAATGTCTGCATCCCGACCGGGCCAGAGTAAAGCTGCATGTCTTTGGTGTGGGTATAAAACGTCGCGGCTTGCAGCGTGACGTCAGCGGTTTCGTAGCGGGTGCCAAGTTCATAGTTGATGGATTTCTCGGCGACGAACGGTTTGGCATCAAGACCCGCAGTAGGCACGATGTTGTACCCGGAAGGTTTATATCCCTGGGCTACACGGGTATACACTCTCCAGTCATCGGTCAGCATATAGCCTGCGGATAGCTGCCCGAGCACCTGATCGTCATTGCTCTTACCCTGGTCGCCAAACGGGTTGCCGAGCATGCTGCCGTGATATTGTGTACTGGATTTATCATGCGAGAAGCGCACGCCGCCGCCGATATCAAAACGATCGGTTAAATGCCAGGTCAGGTCACTGTATGCGGCCAGCGTTTCAGCGGTGGTATAGCCGGTACTGCTTAAATAAGGCATTGTCGGCATGTCGTAGGCTGAATTTAACTTCTCGCGGGTGTTCTGCCGGTACAGCCCAAACACCATATCAACGGTACGCGCATCGCCCAGGGTTGCGGCGCGCAGCTCCTGCACATCCTGATTCCAGCGCTGAGGCATATTGACGATTAACGAACCGGAAGGGAAGGTGCGCGAATAATGCTGCTGCTGCCAGGCGCTGATCAGGTTGAAAACCCAGTCATCGGTGGTGTATTTCCCACTCAGGGTCTGGCTGTCAGTGCAGCGCCGCATGTACGGGTCTGGTGAACCATCGCTGATCGACAGCTTACGGCCCTTAATATCATTCCATCCCACATAGGCATCCTGGGTGGCGCGGGTACATTCGCGTGAGGCGGCAAAGCCCATTTCCCAGGGCTGATCGTCCGGCGCCAGACGCAGTTTCACATTCCCTATGCTGGCGCGGGTGCCGCCTAAGTCATCGCTTCCCGTCGCGGGGTTAATCATGTCGCCGTCATCAACCTGGCGTAACAGGGTGACGCTGCCGTACAGCAGGCCATCCTGAATGGGGCCGCTCAGGTTGAACTTACTTCGATAACTGTCGCGGCTACTGACGCCGCCTTCAATATAGCCGCGCGGCGTGCTGTCCGGCTGCTGGGTGACGATGTTGATGATCCCGCCCTGAGCGCTTTTGCCATATAACGTTCCCTGTGGGCCTCGCAGCAACTCCACGCTTTGCACATCGGTAAGCGCCTGGATGGTGTTGGTGGAAAGCTGAGGGACGCCATCGACATACAGGGTGACGGCGGGGTTATAGAAGTCCTGCGCTGAAGAGACGCCGCGTAGCGAGATCGTCGAAAAAAGCATGTTGCCGCTATTTTCAATATTGAGCCCGGGCAAGACTCTGGGGAGTTTGTCGCTGGCGGTGACGCCGGCGTCGCTTAATTCCGGCGCGCTGACAACAGTAGATGAGACGTTGTTGGCTGATGCCGAGCGGGAAGATTGTTTACTGGCGGTAACCACCAGCGTGCTTTCGTCTTGCTGTGAAGTCTGGGCATTAGCAATGGCGGGGAGCAATAATCCCCCCAAGGCCAGAGGATAAAGCCGTGTCATTTTCATTGTTGTGAGTCCCTGTAAGACGGCGAAACGCCAAAAATACCGACAATGGTGAATTGAAAATGATAACTATTTCTAATAGTGGTGCTACCCGAAACGGGTTTATTTCAACCTGTTTCGGGTCGGTTTGCGCTTATTGGGCAGAATGGCGATAACGGTCGACGGCGAGAGCCGTCAGGCGTTTTTTGTCTATCTTGCCGACGGCGGTGAGCGGCCAGTGGTCCAGAAACTCGATTTGGTCAGGAATTTTCCACGCGCTGAGCCCCATACGGGTCAGTTGTTGACGCAACTGCTGATAGTCAGTTGGCACCTGCTGCGCGATGATAAACGCGCAAATCCGCTCGCCAAGCAGCGTGTCCGGCGCGGCGACCACCGCGCAATCTTGCACTTCCGCTAAACGCAGCAGTGCCGATTCCACTTCAGCCGCGGCTATTTTTTCTCCGGCGCGGTTGATCTGCTCTTTTATGCGTCCCTCAACGTGCAGGTTCCCCACCTCATCCAGCCTGACATTGTCGCCTGTGCGGTAAAACCCTTGCGCGGTAAAGGCCTGCGCATTGTGGGCAGGGGCGAGGTAATAGCCCGAAATGGTATAAGGGCCGCGCGTTAACAATTGCCCGGTTTCGCCCGGCGCGACGTCGTTCTCGTCTTGATCAACGATGCGGATTTCATCCAGAGGGGACAACGGGCGCCCCTGGCTGTGGAGAATGGTGGCATGCGGATCGTCCAGCCGGGTAAAACAGAGCAGGCCTTCCGCCATACCGAAAACCTGTTGCAGGGTACAGTCAAAGGTGGCGATAACCTGCTCAGCAAGCGTCGGGTCGAGCCGGGCGCCGCCTGCCTGAATGACGCGCAGCGACGAAAGGTCGCTGTCTTCCCACTCCCTGGCCTGCACCCATAATTGCGCCAGCGCCGGAACCAGGGCGACGTGAGTCACTCTTTCCTGCGCGATTAAAGGCATCACCTCATCACAGCTGGCGCTGTCGGTCAGCACCACTTTTCCGCCGCAGGCAAGCGTTCCCAGAATACCGGGGCAGGCCAGCGGAAAGTTATGCGCCACCGGGAGGACGGCGAGATACACGCTCTGTTGGCTGATGCCGCACAGTTCAGCAGAAGCGCTGAAGTTATAGCTATAGTCGGCATGTCGGCGCGGGATGAGTTTGGGCGTGCCGGTTGTGCCGCCTGAGAGCAACAACAACGCGGTGGCGGAAACATCAGGCTGCGGCCATGCCTGTCGCTCACCGTGAAGGGAGAAGAGCGGCGTAAAATCGTCGCTCACGGTCTCTCCAGCGACCAGAACATGACGCAAGCAGGCGTGTTTGTGCGCCATCTGTCGGGCCAGCTCTGCGTGGTTTTCCCCGTGAATAACGTAAGCGACGGGTTGCGCCAGCTCAATCAGCGCGTCGATATCCAGCGCCCGTTGCGAGGGCATCGCCAGCACGGGGATAACGCCCAGTCTTAACAAGGCGAACAGCAGGGTAACAAACGCGTTGTCGTTGGGAAGCTGCACAATTACATGCTCCCCCGAACGCAAACCCAGTGATGACAGACCTGCGGCAAGTTCGTCAACTTGTGCATCAAGCGCGCTGTAGGTTAACGACCCCTTTGCATCAACGACGGCAATTCGCGAGGCATAACGGGCCGCCCAGTGGCGCAACTGTTCGGCAATGGGTAAGGGATACTGTTCAATCAGAGATTCAAAGGAAGAATTCATGCGTCACCTTTCTGAAGTACTGGGCTGTTTTTGCCACGCGGTCATTGCAGAAAATGCGTGGGGAAAATGGCGGACAATCTGCGTAAAAAAGGACCGGGCTTGTTGAATGGGATAGAAATGATCGCCGTCAATCACCACCGGGCCTGTAACGTGGCTCAGCCACTGACGCCAGGCATCGACCTGCTGCCAGGAGGCTTCGCGATCGTGGCTGCCGCACAATAACAGCGCAGGCGTGCGCAGCGGCGGACAGACGTCGGGCGAGTCGTAGTGATAGCTCTCGGTGGCGTAAAAATCAGCGCGCAGAAGAGGAAGAAACAGCGACATTAATTCCTGGTTTTCCCGCAGTTCAGGAGAACATCCGCCAATGTCTATCAGCTCAGCGATAAAGTCGGCATCATCGCGATGGCTGAGCTGGCGTTCAGAATGCAGATGCGGGGCATGGCACCCGGAAATAATCAGTCCTTGTGGCGCAAGCCCCCGTTGCTCCAGAAGTCGGCAGGTTTCAAACGCCACCTGCGCCCCCATGCTGTGCCCGGCGAGTAAAAGCGGCGTGTCAGGCGATACGGATGCTTCCAGCTCGTTCGCCAGCAGTGCCGCCAGTTGTGTAATGCTTCTGAGCGGTTCCAGATGGCGAAGGCGATCGCGCCCCGGCCAGGTCACCAGAGAAAGCGCGCAATCAGCCAGTTGCTCAGCTTGCCAGTGGCGAAACGCGCTACTGCTGCCGCCAGCGAAAGGGCACATGACCAGATGCGCAGTATTGCCGTTCCGGGCGGGCCACAGCGGGATGCACATTGCAGATTGCGTCACAGCGCCTCCTTATCATCATCGTTGTAGAAACCGGCTAACCGGTCGTGGTGCGGCGGCGTCAGGCGTCTGATCTCCGCATTGCCGGTCTTACGTAAAATCTGCTGCCATAAACGTGATAACGCGATCTGATGTACGCTTTGGCAGGCCGCTGGTGGATGTTCGCCCGCCAGATGGCTGCGCAACTGGTGTAGCAACCAGCTGACGCCCTCCGGCCCGGCGGTTTCGCAGCAGTCGCGCCAGCTCAGGGGCGCCGCGCTGCGCGTCAGACCCGGCAGATCGCGCAGGATCTCCGGTCTGCGGTAGAGGCTGTGGGCGTTCTCCTGATGGTCTGCGACAAACAGGCTGGATGACCAGATAACGGGGCCGTAGCTCGCCTCCAGCGAAAGATGACCTTCCGGCCAGCCCAGCAGCAGGCGGTGCATGATAAGGCTATGCATATCTGGATCGTCAGGATCGAGATAGCGCTGAAGCAGCAGGCAGGCTTCTCCCTCCGGCCAGAAGAGTCTCAGACAGTGAAAATCGCTAAAGCTGCCAACCACGTCGCACTCCACGGCGGCGGCATCAACGCCCAGAGCCAGCAACAACAAATCCAGAGTGGAGTAGAGCAACTGTCGGCTGGTGGTGGCGTGGACTACCGGCGGCGTCTTAGCCAGGCAGCGACGCAGCTGCTGCGCATCGCGAAGCCATGTGCGTCCCGCGCGCGTATGCGGATAAAACGTGTTTACCCAATAGCAGCAGCCCTGTTCCTGCGCCAGCGTTTGTAAGGAACTGATGTCATCCGGGTGGAGGGGATGCTCCTGAATGACGTGTACGCCGCGCGTCAGAAAGTGTCTGGCAAGCTGCGTACCGGTTCCTCCGGCGACGGTCGAACGCACGACAATACAGGCGATATCCGGCATCCTGGTTATCTGTTCCGGCGAGGTATACAGCGGAATGCCAAACGCATGAGCCAGCTCTCTTGAACGGGCGCTTCCCTGCGCCAGCAGGCCGACCAGTTCCAGCCCCTCCGGGGGCTGCATAAAGGCATTCAGGTACATTTCGCCAAATTTGGCGCCCACAATCAGTACGCGTTGTTTTGGGGAGGCGGACGGCATCATAACGTGTTCTCCGGTTGCGTTGAGGTTGCGCAAAGCCAGCGCGTAATGTGTTGCGCACAAGCCTGAACGTGGGGGGCTTCCATCATGATTTGCCAGTGGCTGGCTTCAATCACAGCGTCGTCGGCGTTGTTTATCCAGCCCTGCCACTCGGTTTCTGCTGGCGTCCAGCGCGCGGGTCTCCCGGCGGCATACACCATGAGACAGGGGACCGGAACGCTTTCGCCCGGCGTATGCTCAGTCAGTAAACGCAGCAGATGCGCGATGTTGTCGAGCCACGTTTCTGCCGCTTGCAGCGTCAGGTTTTGCGACACCATACCGGCCGTTTTAGCGAGGCTGATAAAGTCGGCAAGCTGGCTGTCGGGCGTCTGCTGGTCGAAATGTTCGGGCAGTGCCAGAGGCGTTTGTCCTTCGGCTAACAGGCGCAGCAGGGCCGCCCGGTTTTCGCAACAGAAATCCTGTCGGCACACGGGATCGATTAACACCATCCGAACCTGCTCGCCTTTGGCGTACAGGCGCTGTGCGGCGCCCGCCGCAAGAAACGCGCCATACGACCAACCCGCCAGCACATAAGGGCCGTGAGGCTGCTGACGACGGATGCACCCGACATACTCATCGATCATCTGGTCGAGCGTGGCAAAGCGCTGCGGCGATTTTGCTTGCAGGCCGAAAACGCGCCTGTTCAACGCGCTAGCGAGCGGCAGCCAGGCGCTGATATCGCCGTCTGAAGCGTGGAAGACAAACAGGGTTTCCTCACCGTCGCCCTGGCAAAGGGGTATCGGGTTGTCCTCTCCTGACGTAGCCGCCTGTAGATGGGCGCAGAAGTCGCTCAGCGTCGAATGGCTGAACAGATCCTGAAGGTTAGCCCTGGCAATCCCTCTCCGGTTTAGCTGCGCGACCATCCTTGTCGCCATCAGGCTGTCGCCGCCCAGTTCGAAAAAGTCGTGATGCCTTGCCACGGGGCGAGACAGCAGCGATTGCCAGAGTTCAGCCACCTGTTTTTCCAGCGCCGGATTCCCCCCGGCAACTGGCGTGGGTTTGGCTGGCTCAGTCGGCGCATCAGACGGGGCATGCAGCGGCGTAAATAACGCTTCTCTTTGCCGGATCTGTAAAATGGGCAGACCGGTGCCAAAGCGCTGCTGTAAATAGCGGCTCACGGCTTTTTTATCCGGGCGATTTACGCCAGGCGAACGCGCTACCAGCAGATGCTGGCGCAGCGGCGACGATTCCTGCGCGGGCCACGCCAGCTCGTTTGCAAACCCGGCCTGAACGAGAACCTCCTGCCATGCGGAGCGGGTGAGCATCGGTTTCTCATCCCGGCGGCGGAAATCGCGGTATCCGCTTAATCCCTCAATAAAGCCCACGCTCGCCAGCTGGAATACGCTGTTTCGCTCCGTCGCTTCAACGATCAGCAAACGTCCGCCGGCTTTCAGCAACAGTTTTAATCTGCGCAACGTCTGGACGACATGGCTGGCGTCGTGGAGCACATTGACGGCAACGATCAGGTCGTAACCCGCCTCCGGGTGGGCGGTGAAATCCAGCGGCTGGTTGATGTCGAACAAGGCATAAGACACCTGCGATTCATCATGGAAACGGGCTCTGGCGTCATTGAGGAACTGCGCGGAGACGTCCGTGAAGTGGTACGACTGCCGCGTGTTCCGCGTGGCCTTCAGCACCGGCGCGGTAGTGGCTGCGGTTCCGGCGCCAACCTCCAGAATCCGTTCTGCGCTGCACAAGGCGGCAATCTGCGCGGTATAGCGATTCAGACAGGCGCTGGCGGGGTTGTCGCGATACAGCGCGTCGGTAACGCGATGCTGCTCGTTGAACAGCAATTCCAGCGGAGAACACTGCCCGGAGAAGAGGGCGTCGTGCCGGGCGATGCAGGTTTCCAGATACTGCGCCAGCGCCTGGCTCCATTGGCTTTGCGGGCACGCTTCCTGAGGCTCAGGAATCTCGCTGAGCGGAATGCGGCAGCGCCAGCTTTCACCTTCGCGGATTAACCACTCTCTTTCCGTCAGACACTGTAGCCACTGGCGCAGCAGACGCTGGTGAGACGCTTGCGCGGACAGCGCCTGTACTATTGCGCTAAAGCGATGGGCGATCTCCGGCGTGGTAAACAGGCCGTGACGATTTAGCGTAGCCGCGATCCCCTGTAGCGCACGCGCCTCCAGCCAGCGCCAGGTCGCCTCCAGCTCATCAAGCTGCGCCTGCTCAGGCAACGGCAGCGCCAGTTGGGTAAGTTCGTGCTCATCAGGCATCGCCGCTGATGGCGACGGATCGTCGGCCATCACGATATCCAGCGTCAACGCGCCCTGTTCGGTTATTTCCGCTCTGGCCTGCCGGATGCCGGGGTATTCGAGCGTCGCCTGCTCAATATCCCGCAGGTCGTAGTCCGCCTGCGCGTTCAGCGGCCAGCGTCGGCGGGGAATGTGCCCGGCGATGCCGCTGGCGAGAGTCTTCAGGCTTTCAGGGGCGGCGATGACGGCTTGCAGGATGGCGCAATAGTCATTAAACATCGCCTCGGCAGCGCCGGGTTCCAGCACGTTGTCCATGCAGTACCAGCTAAACATCAACTCGCCGTCGCTCTCCATGACCTGATGATCCAGCCAGACCTGCGGCGTTTGCGTGAATACATAGCAGGGTTCGCCGAACAGATGGCTCATCGCCTGATCGATAGTCATGCCTTCCAGCGTCATCCCCAGCATACTGGTAAACACTACCGGCATCAGCGGTTGACGTTGTGATCCGCGCAGGCGGCCCAGCTCACGGATCACCTCAACACCGTTCATTTCACTGTGCGCCATGTTTTGCCAGAGGCGCTGTTGGGTCTGTTGCATCTGCTCTTGCAACGTCACCGGCGCTGAGAAGTTAAAATCAACCAGCGTGACGGAGGTAAAATCACCAATCAACTGGTTG
>OFCP01000570.1_pt1 | contig 22593 bp, 20 predicted proteins | sample 1520831 | NCBI WGS metagenome assembly OFCP01 (sample SAMEA2699039, study PRJEB24076) | metagenome | biome: Human gut stool | place: Spain | collected 2013-03-20 | reverse complement strand
CCAAGCCGCGCCGTACCTCGTTCACCGCTGAGGACCTGTTCCGCGCCCACATTGTTGGCATGGATTCCTACGCAGCCGGCCTGTTGGTCGCAGCCCGCATGCACGAAGAAGGACTTATCGAAGACCTCGTCTCCGAGCGCTACTCGTCCTTCGATTCGGGCATCGGTGCGACGGTCGAAGATGGCACAGCCTCCCTCGCCTCGCTGGAAGCACACTCACTCGACATTCCGCAGGCTGACCTGGTTGCAGCCACAAAGTCGGACCACCTCGAGTCTGTGAAGGCTACGATTAACAACTACATTGTCGATACTTTGGGCCGCGCCTGATCGACACTATCCTTACGGGCGGTCGCCAGCTTTTGGTGACCGCCCGTTTGGGTACTTTCGCTTCCTTCGCTTGGAAAAGTGGCATCGGTGCCACTTCGAAAAGCCCTTACTTTTGGAGCAATATGAGCACTCTTCGCCCCTACGTTGCCGGTGTTGATACCTCGACCCAGTCCTGCAAGGTTGTCATCTACGACCCCGCTACGTCCACCATCGTTCGCCAGGGCAAGGCCTCGCACCCGGATGGCGCCCAAGTTGAACCCGACGAATGTGATGGCGCTCTTTAGGAAGTCCTTGAACGAGAAGGCGGTCTGGACGATGTGGCTGCCCTGTCCGTCGGCGGTCAGCAACACGGCATGGTCTGCCTGGATAAGGACGGAAACGTCATCCGTCCCGCCCTGCTGTGGAACGACACGCGTTCGGCTGGTGCTGCGCGCGACCTCATTCGCGAACGTGGCACCGATGACCGCGACGATGCCAGCTCCGAGGGCGCCACATGGTGGGCCGAGGCCACGGGTTCCGTTCCCGTCGCATCGTTGACCGTCACCAAGTTGCGTTGGCTCGCCGATAACGAGCCCGAGAACACCGCCAAGATCGCCGCAATCTGCCTTCCGCACGATTATCTGACCTGGCGCATCATGGGCAAGCCCGCGTTGGACCGGCTGGCAACCGATCGCTCCGACGCGTCGGGCACCGGCTACATGGCTCGCGAGACCCCGACGTACCGTCGCGATATTCTCGCCTCTGCGCTTCGTATCGATGAGGCCACGGCTGCCTCTATCATTCTCCCGACCATTGCTGGTCCGTGGGACGTGGTCGGTTACGGTGACCCTGAGCGCGGTTGGGGAGACATTGTCCTTGGCCCTGGCGCTGGTGATAACGCTGCCTCTGCGCTGGGCGTTGACTTGGAGCCGGGCAGTGCCCTGCTGTCTCTCGGCACCTCTGGTGTGGTCGCAGCAGTGTCGGCAACGTCCGTTGCTGATCCGTCCGGTCTGGTGACGGGATTCTCCGATGCATCGGGCAACTGGCTACCGTTGGCGTGCACCCTCAATGCATCGCGCATTATCGACGCGATGATGAAGGTGACCGGCCTGGACTATAAGGAGTTCGACGAGTACGCCCTCTCTGTCCCGGATGCCGGAGGCCTCAAGCTAATCCCCTACTTCGAAGGCGAACGCACCCCGAACCTGCCCGATGCGACGGCGGAGCTCCGTGGCATGACGTTGGCTAACTCCGACCGCGCGCACGTTGCTCGCGCCACGGTTGAAGGTCTGCTCAACCTCATGCGCTACGCGCTCGATGCCCTGCGCGCGGTACCGGATCTGATCCTTTACGGCCCGGCGCAGCGTAAAGGGGTAATTGCTTTCAACCTCGGTCAGCATCACGCCTATGACGTCGGCAGCTTCCTCGATAACTACGGGATCGCCGTGCGGACCGGACACCACTGCGCGATGCCGTTGATGGCCCGGTATCAGGTACCGGCTATGTGTCGGGCATCTCTGGCGATGTACAATACCACGGAAGAGGTGGACCGCCTGGTGGCCGGCCTCCAGCGGATCCGCAAACTGTTAGGGTAAAGGACGGGACAATGGCGGCACTACCGGACAAAGACAAACTGTTGCGTAACTTTAGCCGTTGCGCCAACTGGGAAGAGAAGTATCTCTATATCATCGAGCTTGGCCAGCGTCTGGCGCCGCTAAGCCCGGAAGAACATAGCGTGCAGAACATTATTCAGGGCTGTCAAAGCCAGGTCTGGATCGTGATGGACCAGGATCCCACAGGCGTGATCACCCTGCGCGGCGATAGCGATGCGGCGATCGTCAAGGGTCTGATAGCGGTGGTGTTTATCCTCTATGACCGGATGACCGCTCAGGACATCACCGAGTTCGACGTGCGTCCGTGGTTTGAAAAAATGGCGCTCACCCAGCATCTCACCCCCTCCCGCTCGCAAGGCCTCGAAGCCATGATCCGCGCGATACGCGCGAAAGCGGCAAATATTAGCTAGAATAAACAGGTAGATTTCATTCTGTTACGTCCGGCAGGGCGCTGACCCTGCCGCCGTTCAGTCTCCTGGCGTTTTATCAGCGAAAGAAGGAATCTCAGTATGAAACGCAAAACGATGATCACCTTAGCCCTTCTCAGCGCCCTTGGCGCCTCCTCGGCCGCCTGGGCCGTTGATTATCCGCTTCCTCCCGCCAACAGTCGGCTGATTGGTCAGAATCAGTACTGGACGGTCCAGGAGGGAGATCGCAACCTGCAGGCGATTGCGCGCCATTTCGATACCGCGGCGATGCTGATCCTCGAAGCCAACGATACGATTGCGCCGGTGCAGCCGAAGCCCGGCACTCAGGTCCTTATCCCTTCTCAGATGCTGCTGCCCGACGTGCCGAGGGAGGGCATTGTCGTCAACCTCGCCGAACTGCGGCTGTATTACTTCCCGCCGGGAGAGAATCAGGTGCAGGTCTATCCGCTGGGCATTGGCCAGTTAGGTCTGGAAACGCCGGAGATGACCACCCGCGTGGGGCAGAAGATCCCTAACCCTACCTGGACGCCTACCGCCGGCATCCGCGCGCGCTCGCTGGAGAAAGGGGTGACGCTGCCAGCGGTGGTCCCGGCCGGACCGAACAATCCCCTGGGCCGCTATGCGCTGCGTCTGGCCTACGGTAACGGTGAATATCTCATCCACGGAACTAACGCCCCAGACAGCGTTGGTCTGCGCGTCAGCTCGGGCTGTATGCGGATGAACGCTGATGACATCAAAGCGCTGTTCAGCCAGGTGAAAACCGGGACGCCGGTACGGATTATCAATCAGCCGGTGAAGTTTGCCGTCGAGCCGGATGGTAAACGCTATGTCGAAGTCCACAGGCCGCTTTCGCAGACCGAAGGGGAAAACACCCGGACCATCGCTTACACGCTGCCAGCGGCGTTTCACGCCTTCGCAGAGGATAAAGCAGTGGATGACCTGCAGTTGAAAAAAGCGATGTCGAGAAGGGCGGGGTATCCGGTGGTGGTGTCGGCGGGGGCAGGTAGCACGGCGACGTCGCTGTCGGCGCAGAATAGTTCGTCTGACAACGGTCTGCTTACCCAATAGCCCTCATGCTGAGGGCAAAAAAAATGGCGCACAGAGTGCGCCATTTTTATTACCAGAACTCTTACTTACGGTAAGAGTGAGCCTGGTTGTCCAGACGCTGGTTAGCGCGAGCTGCGTCATCTTTAGCAGCCTGAACGTCGGAACGCATTGCGTTCACGTCGTTGCTCAGCTGGTCAACTTTAGCGTTCAGAGTCTGAACGTCAGAAGACAGCTGATCGATTTTAGCGTTGCTGGAGCAACCTGCCAGCAGAGTAGAACCCAGGATTACCGCGCCCAGTACCAGTTTAGTAGCTTTCATTATTAATACCCTCTAGATTGAGTTAATCTCCATGTAGCGTTACAAGTATTACACAAAGTTTTTTGGGATGAGAATATTTTTTTTACCTGAACGCACTTATTTTTGATCGTTCGCTCAAAGAAGCATCGAATTGCTCAGAATCGCTGAAAAAGGCGAGTGAAAACAGCGCGCTTCCATCGGATTCATCTTAGATAATCCCTTATTAAATAGTAAATTCCGATTTGCATTTTTAATAGGAAGAGCTAATCAATGAATAAAAAAAAGCGCCCCGCGAGGCGCTTTATTAAAAAAAACCAATTAACCTGTAAATTATTACAGCACGTGTACGGAAGCGGTATTAGTCGTGCCGCTCGGCACTAATGCGCCGGAAACCATCACCACTACGTCGCCTTTACGCGCGAGGCCGCTCTTCAGCGCCAGGTCTTTGCCCAGATGATAGAAATCATCGGTAGAGGCAATCTCTTCCACCAGCTGCGGTACCACGCCTTTGCTCAGCACCAGCTGACGAGCGGTGGTTTCGTTGGTGGTCAGCGCCAGGATGGTGGCATCCGGGAAGTATTTGCGCACAGCGCGTGCGGATTTACCGCCCTGGGTGGCGACCACGATCAGCGGCGCTTCCAGTTTCTCAGCGGTTTCTACCGCGCCGCGGCACACCGCTTCGGTGATGCGCAGTTTACGGTTGTCGTTGTTGAAGTCCAGACGGCTGGTCATCACGCGGTCGGTACGTTCGCAAATGGTCGCCATGATGGTGACCGCTTCCAGCGGGTATTTACCTTTCGCGGATTCGCCGGACAGCATCACCGCATCGGTGCCGTCGAGGATGGCGTTAGCCACGTCGCCGGCTTCAGCGCGGGTTGGACGCGGGTTCTTGATCATGGAGTCCAGCATCTGGGTGGCGGTGATAACCACTTTACGCGCGCGGATACATTTTTCGATGATCATTTTCTGGGCGAAGATAACTTCTTCAACCGGGATCTCCACGCCCATGTCGCCACGCGCAACCATGATACCGTCAGACGCTTCGAGGATTTCGTCGAAGTTGTTCAGGCCTTCCTGGTTTTCGATTTTGGAGATGATCTGGATGTTTTCGCCGCCGTGCGCTTTCAGGTGCTCACGGATCTCGACGACGTCGGAACGTTTACGGATGAAGGAGGCCGCGACGAAGTCCACGCCCTGTTCGCAACCGAAGATCAGATCCTGTTTGTCTTTCTCAGCCAGCGCCGGCAGGGCGATGGAGACGCCCGGCAGGTTAACGCCTTTGTTCTCGCCGAGGTCGCCATTGTTCAGCACTTTACAGATAACTTTGTTGCCTTCGATAGCCGTAACTTCCATGCCGATCAGGCCATCGTCCACCAGGACGGTGTTGCCGACGGCGAGGTCGGAGGTGAAGCCTTCATAGGTTACCGCAACGATTTCGTTGTTGCCGATGACGGATTTATCGGTAGTGAAGGTGAAGGTCTGGCCTGCTTTCAGGGAGACGTCGTTGCCGCCTTCCAGCTTGATGGTACGGATTTCCGGCCCTTTGGTGTCCAGCAGAATAGCGGCTTTCTTACCGGTTTTGCTCATCACATTGCGCAGGTTCTGGATGCGCTGACCGTGTTCCGCATAGTCACCGTGGGAGAAGTTCAGACGCATCACATTCATGCCGGCTTCCAGCATTTTGGTCAGCATCTCTTCAGATTCGGTTTTCGGACCGATGGTGCAAACAATTTTGGTCTTTTTCATGACAGTTTTAGTCTTTAAGTTGTGAAGGATATGGAATTCTCGCTCCGCGGGCGCACTGCCGGGGAGCCAAACCTGTATTACGAAAGTTGCTATGCCACGCTCTAAGGATAGGTGACAACAAAAGAGCGTGCAGAAGAATGTGTGCTGGCGGTTCAGCCCATGAAATGTGGCAAGGTGTTATGCGTTTTATCATGCAGTCCAATGCGCTGAAACCATTCAAGAAAGAATCGAAGCGCATTATACGCTGCCGAAATCAAAAAGGAAAATAAAAACCTCGTTTCAAATTATGGACAAAACGCGTAACAAAACCGGCACGTTATGCAAAAATCTACGCAACACACTTTTTCGTCACCGGCTATGAAAAAGAGTAAAAGAAATGGATTATTTCGCCATCATGAGCCGGTAAAATGCGTCATTGAACCTTTAAAGTGGCGATGGTTTGCGTTGTGCGGCAAATCTATCAATAATGATTTGATTGATAATGATAAAATACGAGCCAAATTCTATGGGAAATAAAGCGAAAGACGACGACCTGTACCAGGAAATGTGCCGCGTGGTGGGTAAAGTCGTGCTGGAAATGCGTGACCTGGGTCAGGAGCCGAAACACATTGTCATTGCCGGTGTGCTGCGCACCTCGTTGGCGAACCGCAAAATCCAGCGTTCGCCGCTCACCGTGGAGGCTATGGAGAAAGTCATTCATGCGCTTTCCGGGCACTGAACCCTTACGCCGGCGGGTCAGGAAATCACGAAGCGGATCACCGCCCTGACGGCAATGTCACAATGGTGAGCCACCATCGCTTCATCGTCGATGGCGGGTAGCGGATCGTCAAGATACAGGCTGCTGAAGGTGTAGAAGTTCGACACCTGATAAAAGCTGAAGCTGCTGATTAACCGGTGGACATCGCGCGCGTCGAGCCCCGCCTGAAAGACGCCCTGCTGCTGGCCGCGCAGTAAAATGTCTTCCAGTATCGACAGGGCGGTACGATTCAGCGGCTTCAGTTCACCCGAGCTTTTTAACCACTTGCCGCGCTGCATATTCTCCATGCAAATGACGCGCATATAGTCCGCATGGGTGGCGTGATAGCGCACGCTCCAGCGCACCAGCCGCACCAGCGCCTCCACCGGCGGCACATTCTCCAGCCCCAGCTGCTGCTCGGTTTCGCGGATCCGCGCATACACATGCTGCAGCACCTCCTGATAGAGCTGTTCTTTGCTTTTGAAGTAGTAAACCACCATGCGTTTGGTGGTCTGCGCCTCGGTGGCGATCTGCTCCATGCGGGCGCCTGACAGCCCGTGTTCAGCAAAGACAGCGATAGCGGCGCTGAAGATCCGCGCCTTCAGGGATTGTGCTTCATCATGGGCAACGACGGTCATGGCAACTCCTTTTTCTTGGGTGACAAAAAATACACATAATGATCACAATTTAGCAACCTGGTATGGCGCAAATGAACCAAATGATACATATTCAAGGCTTACGTCAGCTGTTGACCCGAGGACCTTATGCTGCGCTCTATCGCCACCGTTTCGATTTCCGGCACCCTGCCTGAGAAGCTGCACGCTATTGCGGCGGCGGGGTATCAGGGGGTGGAAATTTTCGAGAACGATCTGCTCTATTATACGGGGACGCCGGCGGAAATCCGCCAGCTTGCCGCCGATTTAGGGTTAAAAATCACGCTTTTTCAACCCTTTCGCGATTTTGAAGGCGCCAGTCGGGCGCAGTTTGCGGCGAATATGGCCCGCGCTCGACGCAAGTTTGCTCTGATGCGCGAGCTGGGCTGCGAGACGCTGCTGCTGTGCAGCAATGTGCAGCCGGACTGCTCGGCAGATAGCGAATTGCAGGTCGCGGACCTGCGGGCGCTGGCCACGCTGGCGGAAGAGGAGGGGATCGCTATCGGCTATGAGGCCCTGGCCTGGGGAACCCATGTGAACCGCTGGCAGCAGGCCTGGGAGCGGGTGCGGCGGGTGGACAGCCCGGCGTTGGGCCTGGTGCTCGACAGCTTCCATATTCTGGCCCGCGGCGACACGCTGGACGCGCTACCGTCGGTGCCGGTGGAGAAAATCACCTTTGTACAGCTCGCCGATGCGCCGTATATGAAAATGGATTTGCTGGAGTGGAGCCGCCACTTCCGCTGCTTTCCCGGACAGGGGGAGCTGCCGCTGGAGGCGTTTGCCGAGCAGATCACCCGCTGTGGCTACCGCGGCCCCTGGTCGCTGGAGATCTTCAATGACGGTTTTCGCGCCTCGCCGAACGGCGCGACGGCCAAAGATGGTTATCGTTCGCTGCTGTGGCTGGAGGAGCAAACCCGCCGTCGGCTCCCGACGTGCGATGCCGATCTGTTTTCACCGCCGCCGCTGCCGGTCTATCACGGGCTGGAGTTTATCGAATTCGCCGCCAGCGCCGCCGAGGCGCAGCGCCTGGGGCAACATCTGCAGGCGCTGGGTTTTCAGCATGAGGGAAGCCACCGCTCCAGACAGGTGACGCTGTGGCGCAACGGCGGGGCGCGGATCGTCATCAACCATCAGCCGCACAGCTGGGCCGACCATTTTTATCAACGCCACGGGGTATCGCTCTGCGCGATGGCGCTGCGGGTCGAGCACAGCGCGTCGCTTGTCGCCCGCGCCCGCGCGCTGGGGTATGCCACCTGGCAGGGCGACGCCGGGCCGAACGAAACGCCGATCCCGGCGATCTGCGCCCCCGACGGCAGCCTTATCTATCTCATCGACGCCGGGGAGGCTATCTACGAGCGCGATTTTCATCTGCGTGATGGCGTGACGGTGCGCGAGGATTATCTCGGTATCGATCATCTGGCGCTGGGAATGGAGGCCGACAGCCGCGATAACTGGGTGATGTTCTTCCGTACGGTGTTTGGTTTTTCCCTTGAGCATGAGCAGACGCTGCCGGACCCGTATGGACTGGTGCGCAGCCTGGCGGTGCGCAGCCCGCAGGGCGATATCCGTCTGGCGCTGAATATTTCGCAGAGCCGGGCGACGCAGATCGCCCGCTCCGTCGCTTGCTACCAGGGGGCGGGGCTGCAGCATGCCGCCTTTGCCTGCCGCGATCTGCCGGCCGCCTGCGACCAGCTTGCCGAGGTTGCCCGCCATACGCTGCCGATCCCGGCCAATTATTATGACGATCTGCTGGCGCGCTTTGGCGGCGAGCTGGACGTCGGGCAGCTTCAGCGCCAGCAGCTCCTCTATGACCGCGATCCGCAGGGGGGAGATTTCCTGCATCTTTACACCCGGCCGTTTACCGCCGGCCGCTTTTTCTTTGAGTTAACCGAGCGCCGGGCTGGCTATGCGCTCTATGGCGCAGCGAATGCGGCCGTCCGTCTGGCGGCGATGCAGTATTGTTAGCCTGAATCAAATGGTTCATTATGCGTTAAACACAATAACAACACCCTCTGTACCCGAGACAGGAACCGACTATGAGCTCATATAGCCCTAACCCGACGGCTGCCGCCCAGCCAGCCGTCACCGTGCGCCGCTCCCGGCGGCGTATCGGCATTCTTGCGCTGTTGGCCATTGGCACCATGATCAACTATCTCGATCGCACCGTACTGGGGATCGCCGCCCCAAAGCTCACCGCTGAGCTGGGGATCGACCCGGCGATCATGGGAATCCTCTTCTCCGCCTTCGCCTGGACCTATGCTCTGGCGCAGATCCCCGGCGGATTGTTTCTCGACCGCTTTGGCAACAAAGTGACCTACTTTTTGTCACTGACCCTGTGGTCGCTGTTTACCCTGTTCCATGGCATGGCGGTGGGGCTGAAGACGCTGCTGCTGTGCCGCTTCGGGCTCGGCATTAGCGAAGCGCCGTGCTTTCCGGTCAACAGCCGGGTGGTCAGCGCCTGGTTCCCACAGCAGGAGCGGGCGAAGGCCACGGCGGTGTACACCGTGGGGGAGTATCTCGGGCTGGCCTGCTTTGCGCCGCTGCTGTTCTGGATCATGGACGGTTTCGGCTGGCGGGTGCTGTTCGTCAGCGTTGGCGCCGTCGGCATTCTGTTTGCCCTGGTGTGGTGGCGCTGCTACCGCGAACCGCATGAAGATCCGCACCTTAGCCAGCAGGAGCGCGAGCATATCGAAAACGGCGGCGGCCTCAGCGCCCCGACCGACCAGCAGGTGGCGTTCAGCTGGCCGCTGGTCCGCCAGCTGCTGAGCAAACGGCAGATCATCGGCGCCAGTATCGGCCAGTTTGCCGGCAATACCGTGCTGGTGTTCTTTCTCACCTGGTTCCCCACCTGGCTGGCCACCGAGCGGCATATGCCCTGGCTGAAGGTTGGCTTCTTCTCCATCCTGCCGTTTGTCGCCGCCGCCGGCGGGGTGATGTTTGGCGGCTGGCTCTCCGACAAACTGCTCAAGGCCACCGGGTCGGCCAACCTCGGTCGTAAGCTGCCGATCGTTGCCGGCCTGCTGATGGCCAGCTGCATCATCACCGCCAACTGGCTGGAGAGCGACCTGGCGGTGATCCTGGTGATGTCGTTTGCCTTTTTTGGCCAGGGGATGGTGGGCCTCGGCTGGACGCTGATCTCCGATATCGCCCCGAAGGGGCTGGGCGGTCTGACCGGCGGCCTGTTTAACTTCTGCGCCAACCTCGCGGGGATCCTCACCCCGCTGGTGATCGGCTTTATCGTTGCCGGGTTCGGCAATTTCTTCTACGCCTTGATCTACATCGGCGGCGCCGCGCTGCTGGGCGTGGTGGCCTATCTGTTTATCCTCGGCGACGTCAAACGTATCGAGTTATCGCAGTAAGCAAAGGAGCAAGGCATGGTGATTAGTGGGAATACGCGGCTGATAGCGCACCTTGGCTATCCGACCGCCAGTTTTAAGGCGCCGATGATCTACAACCCGTGGTTCGTTGACCAGCAGGTGGACGTGAAGGTGGTGCCGATGGGGGTCAGGCCGGAGGACTACGCCGCGTTTATTCCGCCGCTGTTTACGATGACCAACATCATCGGCGCGCTGGTGACGATGCCGCATAAAATCGCCACCTGCGATCTGGTGCAGCGCCTGAGCCCGACGGCGGCCATCGCTGGCGCCTGCAATGCCATCCGCCGCGAGGCTGACGGTAGCCTGAGCGGAGACATGTTCGATGGCGAGGGATTTGTGCTGGGCCTGCGTCGTAAAGGGTTTAACCCGCAGGGGACGCGGGCGCTGGTGGTTGGCAGCGGCGGGGTGGGATCGGCTATCGCCGCCTCCCTCGCGGCGGCGGGGGTCAGCGCCCTGACCCTGTACGATACCCGGCCCGAGGTGGCGCACGCCCTCGCCGGGCGGCTGCATCAGCACTATCCGCAGCTCGATATCACCCTGATGCAGCCCGATCCTGCCGGACACGAACTGGTGGTCAATGCCACCCCGCTGGGGATGAAGGCCAGCGATCCACTGCCGCTGGACGTTGACCGTCTGGCGCCAGGCGCCTGGGTGGGGGAAGTCGTCATGACTCAGGAGTACACCCCGCTGCTGAGGGCCGCTCAGGCACGACAGTGCCACATCCAGCGCGGGACCGACATGCTGTTTGAAATGATCCCTGCCTATCTGCGCTTTTTTGACCTACCGGTAGCCACCCCCGAGCAGCTGCGGGCGCTGGCAGAAATTCGCTACTGACGCGACGGCAAACCGGGTAATATAGCGCTATATTATCCGGTTTATAGCGATATCCTATGGCAAACACCACTCTCACGCTGCTGGCGGCGGGAAGCCTGAGAAGCGCCTTCCTGCCGCTGGTGGCGCACTTTCGGCAGCACACTGGCCTGGCGGTCGATGCGCAGTTTGGCCCTGCCGGCCTGCTGCGCGAGCGGATCGAAGCCGGGTCGCCGTGCGCGGTTTTTGCTTCCGCCAACGCGGCGCACCCGCAGGCGCTGCTGCAGGCGGGTCTGGCGCAGGAATGCCAGGGATTTGCCAGCAACCAGCTGATGCTGACCGCCCGGCGGTCGCCGGACAACGATGGCCTGGACTGGCTGGCGCTGCTCAGCACGCCCCGCCTGCGGTTGGCGACCTCCACGCCGGGCTGCGATCCGTCGGGAGATTATACCTGGCAGCTGTTCGCCCGAATTGAGGCACGCTATCCAGGGTTGGGCAACGCGATGGCCGGGCGGGCGCAGCAGCTGGTCGGCGGCAGAGACTCACTGAGCGTGCCGCCGGGAGAGATAGCCGGCGCGTGGCTTATTCGCCAGAATCTGGCGGATCTGTTTATCGGCTATGCGCACTATGGCTCCGCGCTGGCCGCCTGCGACGATCTGCGTACCCTGACCATCCCGGCGCCGTGGAATATTCGCTGCGATTACCAGCTGGCGCGTCTCAGGGCCGATCCCGCCGCGCTGGCCCTGTATAGCTTTATCCTCGGCGACGTTGGTCAGGGGTATCTCCGGCAGGCGGGTTTTATGCCGTTCAGCGACGCAGCGTAAACCCCGGCGCCAGCAGAGGGAACGCGGAGGCGGCATGGCGGATCAGGCGTACCGGCAGGCCGTACGCTTGCCGGAGATGCGTTTCGCTCAGCACGTCGGCGGTCTCACCCGCCAGCCACCGACCCTCCGGCAGCAGAAGCAGCGTATGGCTGGCCACCTGTAGGGCGTGGTTGGGATCATGGGTGGTGAACAGGACGGTGCGCGCCTGGCGGTGGGCGAGGTCGCCGATCAGCTGCAATACCACCTGCTGGTTACCAAGGTCCAGCGCCGAGCATGGCTCATCCAGCAGGATATTCTGGCTGGCGCTGACCAGCGCGCGGGCAATCAACACCAGCTGCTGCTGGCCGCCGGAGAGGGCGCCGAAGTCATCTTCGGCCAGGGCGGCAATCCCCAGATGCGCCAGCGCCTGCTCAACCCGCCGGGCATCCTCCTCGTCCGGCTGGGCAAAGAGATCCACATGACGGGCCCGGCCCATCAGCACCACATCGCTCACGCGCCAGCGAAAAGCGGGACGAAACGACTGCGGAACCAGGGCCACGCCGCCCTCGCACTGCATCTCGCCGCCCAGCGGCGGCAACACGCCGGTCAGGGTATCCAGCAGGGTACTTTTTCCCCGGCCATTGGCGCCCAGCACCGCCCAGATCTCACCGGGCCGGCAGGCCAGCGTGAGCGGGGCGAAGAGCGGCTGACGGTGGCCGTAGCGTAGCGCTTGCAGCGATAATGAGCTGTTCATCGGGTCGTACTCCGGCGTCGGGATTGCACCAGCAACACGGTAAACAGCGGCGCCCCGAGCAGGGCGGTGATGATCCCGATCGGGATCTCCGCCTGGGTCAGCGTACGCGCCAGATCGTCCACCACCAGCATCAGCGCGGCGCCGAGCCAGAAGGCGGTGGGCAGCAGGCGACGATGGTCAGCCCCTACCAGCAGACGGGCGAGGTGCGGGACCACCAGACCCATCCAGGCGATGCTGCCGCTGACCGCCACCTGGGCTGCCACCAGCACCGCGCAGCAAACCAGCACGCCGCGACGCAGCGCGGCCACCGGAACGCCAAGACTGCGGGCATCGCGTTCCTCCAGGGCCAGCAGGTTGATACGCCAGCGCAGCTTCCACAGCGCCCCGGCAGCCACCGCCAGGGGCAGGGACATAAGCAGTACCTTATGCCAGCTGGCGGTCGCGAAGCTGCCGAGCAGCCAGAAAACGATGTTCGGTAACGTCTCTTCGCTGTCGGCGAGGTACTGCATCAGGCTGACCAGCGCGGCGAAGAAGCCGCTGAGAATGATCCCGGACAGAATCAGCCCCAGCGTGCTGTCCCGCCCCTGCAGGGCGGCGAGGGCGTAAATCAGCCCCAGCGCGACGAGGCCGAAGAAAAAGGTCGAGGCCATCATCAGCAGACTGCCGACGCCCAACAGGATCGCCAGCGTGCCGCCAAAGGCGGAGCCGGCGGTCACCCCGATGATGTGCGGGTCCACCAGCGGGTTCTGGAACACGCCCTGCAAGGTGGCGCCGCACAGCCCCAGCGCGCCCCCGGCCAGCAGGGCCATCACCACGCGTGGCAGGCGAACCGACCAGACGATCTGCCCGATCACCCCTTCACCTGGCGGCAGATGGACCAGGGTGTGGCCAACGGCGCTCAGGCTTAACGGGTACTGGCCGAAACAGAGCGAGGCGACCGCGATCCCCAGCGTCGCCAGCGCCAGGCTTCCCTGCACCAGCCAGGGCTGAGAGTTAGCGGGCATCTGGCGTCCACGCCACGCGGTAAAAACGCTGATAATAATCCCTGGCTTTACTGTCCACATCGATGCTCTGGTAGCGCGCAGGATAGAGTTTTTTCGCCATCCACAGCTCACCCAGCGCCAGGGCCTCCGGCATCGGGTAACCCCAGGCTTTGGCATACTCCGGCATCAGCCACACGCGGTGATGTTTCACCGCATCGATCGCCTGCCACTGCGGGTCGTTCTCTATCTGTTTGACCACCTGCGGATAACGGTCCTGGACGAAGATCACCTGTGGGTTCCACTCCAGCACCTGCTCCAGCGACACCTGGCGGGCGCCTTTTACGCTGGCGGCCGCCACGTTCAGCGCCCCGGCGTGCGCCATCATCAGCCCGGTATATTTGCCAGCGCCATAGGTATTCAGATCGGGGTTGGCCATGTACACCCGCACCCGCTGGTTCGGTGGAATATCGGCCACCGACGCATTGGCTTGCTTGCGCGCCTCGAAGGTGTAGTGAATCAGCGCCTCGGCCTCGGGCTGGCGTTCGACCACCTCGCCGATAAGGCGGATCCCCTCCATCAGCCCGGCGTTATAGGCCTGCTCTTCGTCAGCCATGGTGGGGTTCATTTTATTTTTTTCCCCGGCGGCATCGTGACGCAGCGAGATGGCCACTACCGGGATCCCGGCCTGTTGGATCTGCGCGATCATCGCCGGCGGCGCATAGTTGGCGACGAAAACCACCTGCGGACGCAGCGCCAACAGGCTTTCAATATTGACCTGGGTGAGATCGCCCGGGGTCGCCAGTTGCCCGATCTCGGGCATAAAGCGGGCGAACTGCGGCCCGAGCTGTTTCTGCCAGCTGCTTAAGACGCCGACGATATCCTCGGCGGCATGCAGTTGTACCAGCAGGTTGAGCGTCTGATGCTGCAGAACCACAACGCGGGTGACGTGGTCGGGGAGGGTGACCTGGCGACCCAGCTGGTCGGTGACGGTGCGGTCGGCGAAGGTCTGGCCGGTGAACAGGCTGGCGCTGAGCAGCGTCAGGCCCAGCAGTAAGGGGTGTTTTGACATGGTGTGGCCCGAATGGCGTGAAAATTCGTTGTGTATTAAATTATATAACGAAGCCGGGCGCAATGGTTGATCGCATTTATCCTCATCACGATCAGGGCATTTCGTACCACACTTCTTCCTCTTCCATGCGGGCTTCTATCTGCCTCGCCACCCTCTGCAGCGCAGGGAGATGCTTCTGCGCCGCCTGCTCAATGGTCATCGCGCTGGCGATATAGACCAGGTTCAGGCAGCCGATAACCCGCTGCTGACTGCAGACCGGCACGGCGATCGAGGCGATTTTCTCCTCCTGCCGCCAGCCGCGGAAGTTTTCGCCATAGCCGTTCTGGCGGGTGCGGGCGAGGATCGCCGCCAGCCGTTCCGGTTCGCGGGCCAGCTGATACTCAGCTTCCGGACGGGCGGCCAGCATGCTGACGACGGCGTCGCGTTCCGCGTCGGGGGCAAAGGCCAGCCACGTCAGTCCGGAGGCGGTGAGCAGCAGTGGCAGCCGCCGTCCGACCATCGCGCGGTGAAACGACAGTCGGCTGAAGCGGTGGGTAGTCTCGCGCACCACCATGGCGTCGACGTCGAGGGTGGTGATGTCCGTTGGCCACTGCACCTCGCGCAGCAGCTCGCCGAGCAGCGGCGTGGCGAGGGCAGAAATCCAATGTTCGTCACGAAATCCATCGCTCAGTTGGCGGACGTTAATGGTCAACCGGAAGCTGTCATCGGAGCGGCTGCGGCGGACAAAACCCTCCTCCTGTAGCGTCTCCAGCAGCCGGCGCACGGTGGTGCGATGCAGGCCGCTAAACTCCGCCAGCAGGCCCGGTGTCGCGCCGCCGTCGAATTTATTTAACAATTTTAATAACAATAAACCCCGGCTTAATCCGCGCACCGTTTTGTACGCTGCGGACTCATCGTCACGCATAAATCCTCCCTTAAAATGCTTTAAAAACAGTGTTGTGCACCTGGTGCACATTCGATGATGTTTTGATTGTAGCCGAAAACCCCCGCCCTATACTCAGCCCATTATAAAAATACGTTTACACATGATTAACAAATTGCCTGTCAGCCGGGCAGTTTCCGAGTCGTGAGGTCGCTGAGAATGACAACATCTACACCCGATATTCAACCCGCCGTGCAGCATACCGCTCAGGTCGCCATCGTTGGCGCCGGTCCGGTTGGTCTGATGATGGCCAACTACCTTGGCCAGATGGGCATCAGCGTGCTGGTGGTGGAAAAGCTCGCCACACTGATCGATTACCCGCGGGCCATCGGCATTGACGATGAATCCCTGCGGGCGATGCAGGCGGTGGGGCTGGTGAATGACGTGCTGCCGCATACCACGCCGTGGCACGCCATGCGTTTTCTCACCCCAAAAGGCCGCTGCTTTGCCGATATCCAGCCGATGACCGATGAGTTTGGCTGGTCGCGGCGCAACGCCTTCATTCAGCCGCAGGTCGATGCGGTGATGTATCACGGTCTGCAGCGTTTCCCGCAGGTCCGCTGCCTCTTCTCCCGCGAAGTGGAAGCCTTTAGCCAGACCGGTGACAGTGTCACGTTAAATCTTAAAGGACCGGACGGCGAACGGGAGACGGTGCGCGCGGACTGGCTGGTGGCCTGCGACGGCGGCGCCAGCTTTATCCGTCGTACGCTGAACGTCCCCTTTGAAGGCAAGACCGCGCCGAATCAGTGGATCGTCATCGATATCGCTAACGACCCGCTGGCCACCCCGCACGTTTACCTGTGCTGCGACCCGGTGCGACCCTACGTTTCCGCCGCGCTGCCCCACGGCGTGCGCCGCTTTGAATTTATGGTGATGCCCGGAGAAACCGAAGCCCAGCTCAGCGAGCCGCACAATATGCGCCGTTTGCTGAGCAAAGTGCTACCGGACCCGGATCGCGTCGAGCTGATCCGCCAGCGGGTCTATACGCATAACGCCCGCCTCGCCGAGCGCTTTCGCATTAACCGGGTGCTGCTGGCCGGCGATGCGGCGCACATCATGCCGGTCTGGCAGGGCCAGGGGTACAACAGCGGCATGCGCGACGCCTTCAACCTGGCGTGGAAGCTGGCGCTGGTGGTTAACGGTAAAGCGGGAGAGGCGCTGCTCGACAGCTACCAGCAGGAGCGCCGCGACCACGCGAAAGCGATGATTGATCTGTCGGTCACCGCCGGCCACGTGCTGGCGCCGCCGAAGCGCTGGCAGGGGGCCGTGCGCGACGGTCTCTCCTGGCTGCTGAATTACCTGCCGCCGGTGAAACGCTACTTCCTCGAGATGCGCTTTAAGCCGATGCCGCAGTACCGCGAGGGGGCGCTGCTGACGGACTGCGCCGGCAAGACCTCGCCGGTGGGCAAAATGTTTATTCAACCGCAGGTGACGCTGGAGAGCGGCGAGAGCGTGCTGCTCGACGAGGTTATCGGGGCGAATTTCGCCATTATCGGCTGGGGCTGCAACCCGCAGTGGGGGCTCGACGCCGGGCAGATCGCCCGCTGGCGCGCGATTGGCGTGCGCTTTATCCAGGTGGTGCCGGAGGTGCAGATCCACCGCGAGCAGGATAACGCCCCCGGCACGCTGCGGGTGGGCGACAGGCAAAATCGCCTGAAGAGCTGGTTTGCTCAGCATAACACCGCCATCGCCGTGGTCAGACCGGACCGCTTTGTCGCCGCTCTCGCCATCCCGCAGACCCTCGGCGCGCAGCTGACCGCTCTGGCGGAAAAAATGGCCCTCGCAACCGGGGATACCGCCCACGCTGAAGAGAAGGTGGCCTGATATGCATGCCTATTTGCACTGTCTCTCCCACACCCCGCTGGTGGGATTCGTGGACCCGGAGCAGGCGGTCCTCGATGAAGTGAACCGGGTGATTGCCGACGCCCGGCGGCGGATCGCTGAATTCAATCCAGAGCTGGTGGTGCTCTTCGCCCCCGATCACTACAACGGTTTTTTCTATGACGTGATGCCGCCGTTCTGCCTCGGGGTCGGCGCCACCGCGATTGGCGACTTCGCCAGCGCCGCCGGCGACCTGCCGGTGCCCGCCGAGCTGGCGGAAGCCTGCGCCCACGCGGTCATCAACAGCGGTATCGACCTGGCGGTGTCGTACAACATGCAGGTGGACCATGGCTTCGCCCAGCCGCTGGAGTTTCTGCTGGGTGGCCTGGACCGCGTGCCGGTGCTGCCGGTGTTTATTAACGGCGTCGCCGCGCCGCTGCCGGGTTTTCAACGCACCCGGCTGCTGGGCGAGGCGATGGGCCGCTTTCTCAATACCCTCAATAAGCGGGTGCTGATCCTCGGCTCGGGCGGACTCTCGCACCAGCCGCCGGTGCCGGAGCTGGCGAAGGCCGACGCCCATCTGCGTGACCGTCTGCTCGGCGGCGGCAAACAGCTGCCGCCGGACGAACGTGCGCTGCGCCAGCAGCGGGTGATCAGCGCCGCCCGACGGTTTACCGAAGACCCGCACTCGCTCCATCCCCTCAACCCGGTCTGGGACAACCGCTTTATGAGCCTGCTGGAGCAGGGGCGGCTGAGCGAACTGGACGCGATCGGCAATGACGAGCTGTCGGCGATGGCCGGCAAATCGACGCACGAAATTAAGACCTGGGTGGCCGCTTTTGCCGCGCTATCCGCTTTTGGCCGCTGGCGCAGTGAAGGCCGCTATTACCGGCCGATCCCCGAGTGGATCGCCGGATTCGGCTCGCTGAGCGCCACCACCGAGATTTGATTAACCGGGAGACTAACATGAGCTATCAACCGCAAACTGAAGCCGCCACCAGCCGATTCCTCAATGTCGACGAGGGGGGCCGCACGCTGCGTATCCATATCAATGACTGCGGCGACGGGAAAGAGACCGTGGTCATGCTGCACGGCTCCGGGCCGGGGGCCACCGGCTGGGCCAACTTCAGCCGCAATATTGACCCGCTGGTCGAGGCGGGCTATCGCGTGCTGCTCCTCGACTGTCCGGGGTGGGGCAAAAGCGATGCTATCGTCAACAGCGGCTCGCGTTCGGATCTCAACGCCCGCATTCTGAAAAGCGTGGTCGATCAGCTGGGGATCGATAAAGTCCATCTGCTGGGCAACTCGATGGGCGGCCATAGCGCGGTGGCCTTCACCCTGAGCTGGCCGGAGCGGGTGGCTAAGCTGGTGCTGATGGGCGGGGGGACCGGCGGCATGAGCCTGTTCACGCCGATGCCGACCGAGGGCATCAAGTTGCTGAACGCCCTGTACCGCGAGCCGACCATTGAAAACCTCAAAAAGATGATGAGCATCTTCGTCTTCGACACCCGCGACCTCACCGAGGCGCTGTTCGAGGCGCGTCTCAACAATATGCTGTCGCGCCGCGACCATCTGGACAACTTCGTCAAGAGCCTGGAAGCCAACCCGAAGCAGTTTCCTGACTTTGGCCCGCGGCTGGGCGAAATCAGCGCGCCAACTCTGATCGTCTGGGGACGCAATGACCGCTTCGTGCCGATGGACGCCGGGTTGCGCCTGCTCGCCGGGATCGCCGGTTCGGAACTGCATATTTACCGCGACTGCGGCCACTGGGCGCAGTGGGAACATGCCGACAGTTTTAATCAGCTGGTGCTCAATTTCCTCGCACGGACTTAAGGAGTAAATGATGACTTTTTCTCTTGACGCGCTGGCCCGGCAGCTGCGCGACGCGGAACAGAGCGGCCAGGCGATCGCCCCGCTGCGCGATATTCTCGGCGTCGACAATGCCGACGCCGCCTATGCCATCCAGCGCCTGAACGTCCAGCACCATGTGGCCCATGGCCGGCGGGTGGTGGGACGCAAGGTGGGCCTGACCCATCCCAAAGTGCAGCAGCAGCTGGGCGTCAATCAGCCGGACTTCGGCACCCTGTTTGCCGACATGTGCTACGGCGACAACGCCGAGGTGCCGTTTGGCCGCGTGCTGCAGCCGAAGGTGGAGGCCGAGATCGCCCTGGTGCTGAAGCAGGATCTGCCGCATGCCGATACCACTTTTGATGAACTGTATAACGCCATCGAATGGGTATTGCCGGCGCTGGAGGTGGTGGGCAGCCGCATTCGCGACTGGTCAATCGGCTTTGTCGACACCGTCGCCGATAACGCCTCCTGCGGCCTGTACGTCATTGGCGGCCCGGCGCAGCGTCCGGCGGGACTGGATCTGAAGCAGTGCGCCATGCACATGACCCGCAACCAGGAGCTGGTCTCCAGCGGCCGCGGCAGCGAGTGTCTGGGGCATCCGCTGAACGCCGCAGTCTGGCTGGCGCGCAAGCTGGCGAGTCTCGGCGAACCGCTGCGGGCGGGGGATATCGTGCTGACCGGGGCGTTAGGCCCGATGGTGACGATTAACGAGGGGGACAGCTTTGTCGCCCATATCGAAGGTATTGGCTCAGTCGCGGCACGCTTCGTCGCCGCCGGAGAAGGAGATCGTGATGCGTAAACGTAAAGTCGCCATTATCGGCTCCGGGAATATCGGCACCGATTTAATGATTAAAATCCTGCGCCACGGCCAGCATCTGGAGATGGCGGTGATGGTCGGCATCGACCCGCAGTCGGATGGCCTGGCCCGCGCCCGGCGCCTGGGCGTTGCGACCACTCACGAAGGGGTGGGCGGCCTGATGCAGATGGCGGAATTTGCCGACATCGATTTTGTTTTTGACGCCACCAGCGCCGGGGCGCACATCAAAAACGATGCCGCGCTGCGCGAAGCGAAGCCGGGGATCCGCGTTATCGACCTGACGCCGGCGGCGATTGGCCCGTACTGCGTACCGGTGGTCAACCTCGCGGACAATCTCCATCAGGGCAACGTCAATATGGTGACCTGCGGCGGGCAAGCGACCATCCCGATGATCGCCGCGGTCTCGCGAGTGGCGAAGGTGCATTACGCGGAGATTGTGGCCTCGATCGCCAGTCAATCCGCCGGGCCGGGCACGCGGGCCAATATTGACGAATTCACCGAAACCACCTCGCAGGCGATTGAAAAAGTTGGCGGGGCGGGCAAGGGCAAAGCGATTATTGTACTGAACCCTGCGGAGCCGCCGCTGATGATGCGCGATACCGTCTACGTCCTGAGCGAGCTGGCGTCGCAGGAGGCGATTGCCGCCTCGATCGCCGAAATGGCGGCGGCAGTGCAGGCTTACGTCCCAGGCTACCGGCTGAAGCAGCAGGTGCAGTTTGAGGTTATCCCCGAGGACAGGCCGGTCAACCTGCCCGGCGTCGGCTGTTTTTCCGGCCTGAAAACCGCGGTTTACCTCGAAGTGGAAGGGGCGGCGCACTATCTGCCAGCGTACGCGGGCAACCTCGATATTATGACCTCGGCGGCGCTGGCGACGGCGGAGCAAATGGCCGGGGCAATGCACAGCGCGGCGGGAGCGACAGCATGAACGGTAAAAAACTTTATATCTCGGACGTGACGCTGCGCGATGGTATGCACGCTATTCGTCACCAGTATTCCCTGGCGCAGGTGCAGCAGATCGCCAGCGCGCTGGATAAGGCCGGGGTCGACTCCATCGAAGTGGCCCATGGCGATGGCCTGCAGGGATCCAGCTTCAACTATGGCTTTGGCGCCCACAGCGACATCGCCTGGATTGAAGCGGCAGCGGATGTCGTGAGCCAGGCGAAAATCGCCACCTTACTGCTGCCGGGCATCGGCACGCTGCACGATCTGAAAGCAGCGTATCAGGCCGGGGCGCGGGTGGTGCGGGTCGCCACCCACTGCAGCGAAGCGGACGTCGCCGCGCAGCATATTGCCTTTGCCCGCGAGCTGGGGATGGACACCGTCGGTTTTCTGATGATGAGCCATATGATCTCCCCGCAGGCGCTGGCGCAGCAGGCGCTGAAGATGGAATCTTATGGCGCGACCTGTATCTATGTGGTGGATTCCGGTGGGGCGATGAACATGAACTACATTCGCGACCGCTTCCGCGCCCTGAGGGCGGTGCTGAAGCCGGAGACCGCCACCGGGATGCATGCCCATCATAATCTGAGCCTCGGGGTGGCGAACTCGATCGTCGCGGTGGAAGAGGGGTGCGATCGCATTGACGCCAGCCTGGCCGGGATGGGGGCGGGGGCGGGCAATGCGCCGCTGGAGGTGTTTATTGCCGCCGCCGACAAGCTCGGCTGGCAGCATGGCACCGATCTCTACGCCCTGATGAACGCGGCCGATGAGCTGGTGCGGCCGCTGCAGGATCGCCCGGTGCGTGTCGACCGCGAAACGCTGGCGCTGGGCTACGCCGGAGTCTACTCCAGCTTCCTGCGCCACAGCGGCGACCAGACTTCGCGGCTTGACCGTTGGGAAACGGAACTCAATGAAGCGCGGCCGGGCGACGTGCGAGATACCACAACTCCGCAAGCGATGGCCAGGACACTGCGAAATCTGTTGACCGGTCGCGTGCTTTCCAGCGCCTCGCAGCAGCAGTTGCAACGCTGGATGGTAGAGGACAAAGTTGCGGGGCCGCTGTTGCGATCGGTGCTGCCGGCGGGCTGGTTTATTGCCGATAAGACCGGAGCCGGCAATCGCGGCTCGCGCGGGATCATCGCGGCTCTCGGTCCGGACGGTAAAGCTGCGCGCATCGTGGTGATTTATTTGACCGGGACCCCCGCCACAATGGATGAACGCAATAAACAGATTGCGGCCATCGGCGCAACGCTGGTCACGCACTGGTCCGCAGACGAGAACAGACCCTAGCCGCGCCGCGGGCGGTCTCGAACAGGAACTCCCCGGACAATGCCTCCCGGACGTAAAAAAGCCTCGCAAACGCGAGGCCTGACGTGGAGACAGCGCAGCGATGGAGGATTAGTTTTCCTCGTAACCTTCGAGAGCATCCTGAATGGCATCGGCTAAGGAAGCGACTTCCTGAGCCACATTACGTAAATCCATCTGGCTACGAATACCGGAATTTGCGGTTGATGAAGAGACGGCGGCTTTCGAAATTTCTAATGCTGCCTGAACTGCGAGCAAACGTTTATGTTTCTCGATAGCCGCGTCGCCACTATCACCATCAAATTGAAAGTATTTT
>OFCP01000547.1_pt1 | contig 23683 bp, 17 predicted proteins | sample 1520831 | NCBI WGS metagenome assembly OFCP01 (sample SAMEA2699039, study PRJEB24076) | metagenome | biome: Human gut stool | place: Spain | collected 2013-03-20 | reverse complement strand
AATCACAACTGATTATCATCTCTCCCTGCGTGCCAACCTGCTGCGCTGGGCTACCTTGACACCAGATTTAGGACTTGAATGGCGCATCTGTCCATCGTGGGGCATTGCCGTAAACGGCTCGTGGACTTCTTGGAGCTGGAGTGACAAAGACCGCCGCTATGCACTCTGGGAAGTGGCTCCGGAAGTACGTTACTATATGGGTGAGAAGAAAGCCTGGCATCTGGGCGCGATGTTCAAGGCTGGACAGTTCAACTACAAGCTTTCCGAAACAGGCAAGCAGGGCGACCTGATGGGTGGCGGCATCACCGCCGGCTATCAGCTGCGACTAAACAAGGCATTAGATCTTGATTTCAACCTCGGTTTGGGCTACCTGAATGCCGATTTCGAAAAATATGAAGTCATCGATGGTGTGCGCGTGCGCTGTGGCAACGAGACAAAAAATTGGTGTGGCCCCATCAACGCCGGTGTGACATTGGTATGGAAGTTATTCTAATACGGAGGAATAGAGTATGAAAGCAAGACAATATATAAATATGGTAGGAATGGCAGCCGCCGTGCTGCTCTCTTCCTGCGTGAAGGACACGCTTTATGACACGCCGCATCCCGACTATGGGAAGATTGCGGTGACAGCCGACTGGTCGGCACGCGGTGAGGGTATCGACATACCTACCACATGGACGGTTACCATGGGTGACTATACGGGTACGGAGACTTCCGCCACCCATGCCCCCAACCATCTGTTTGCTCCGGGCAGCTACACCCTTGCGGTGTGGAACCCTGCTGAAGGAATCATGGTAAATGGTACCACCGCCACCATTGCCGCAGCCACGGGAAACCGGGCAGGAACGGATGCCTTTGTGAACAATGCCCCGGGATGGTTCTTCACCTATACGAAACAGGTGAGCATCGAGAAAGACAAGGACTATCCGCTGACCGCCGCAATGAAGCAGCAGGTACGCGAACTGACGCTTATCATCAAACCGACGGGGGATGCCGCCGGACGCATCACGGAGATTGTTGCCCATCTGACGGGTGCAGCCAGAACTCTCGATTTCGCTACCGATACCTACGGAGCCGCTTCAAACGTCGTGCTGCCCTTCACCAAGATAACCGAAGGTGACGATGCCGGCAAGTGGAAAGCCACGGTGCGGTTGCTGGGTGTGACCGGCACGGAACAACTGCTGACGGGTGAAATCCGCTATGCGGACGGCAACCCGACCCCCACGACGCTGAAAAGCGACATCACGGAAGCCCTCAAGGGGTTCAACACCGGAAAGGGCGAATCGCTGACCCTCGGCGGAACGCTGGTTGAGACTCCCGAAGGCATGGAAGTGGACGGAGTCGAAATCAACGGCTGGGAAGAAGTGAAAGGTGATGATGTAAATGCCGATTTGTAAATAATTAGCAAACCGAACGCAGAAGCAAAGCTTGCTTTGATTTTGCTAAGGTGCAGCAATTATTGAAATGGAATTTAACTAATATAATAACAGAATATAATGAAGACAAGATTTTTTGCACTTGCGATGCTCGCCCTCGCACTGGTAGCCTGCAACAACGACAACGAGAACCTGAACGGTGACCCCGTGGCCGCCCAGTTTACCGCCGACATCGCCCCCGCCACCCGCGCCAGCGGAACCACCTGGACTGCCGGCGACCGTATCGGCATCACCGACATCGGCAACGATTCCCAGTACGGCAACGTGCCTTTCATCCTGAAAAACGGGAAATTTGAGGCAGAAGGAAAGGTTATCTATATCGAAGATACAAAGACCCATACTTTCCGCGCCTACTATCCGTACAACGCGGTGGGAGGCATCCTCGCAGCCACGACCGATGCCACGGCGCAGCAGAACCAGCCTGCCATCGACTTCCTCTTTGCTTCAGGAGCCACGGGAGACAAAAACAACCCGGTAGTAAGCTTCACCGACAAAACCGCCAAAGGCGGTGAAGACAACTCCTTCCACCACCGCATGAGCCAGATAACCCTTACCTTCGAGGCGGGCGACGGCGTGAATTTCAGCGTGGTCAAGCCTGAACGTTACACGCTGGACGGATTGTTACTCACCGGTACGTTCAACACGGCCGACGGTATTGCCACCGCAGACAACGGGGCACAGACCGGAGAACTGGCCATGAATTTGGCAGACGGCGTTCTCACGTCATCGATCATCCTCTTCCCGCAGACAGTTGCATCCCTGCCGTTGGTTGTGAATTACAAAGGTCAGGAATATCATGCCACACTCACCATGCCCGAAGGCGCACTGCAGGCGGGCAACAACTATACCTATACCGTCAAGGTACGCAACAAAATCCTTGAAGTCAGCGAAGCCACCATTGCAAAGTGGAACGATATAAACGGCGGAGAAGTGGATGCTGGCCTGTAAGACATTAATAATTAAGGATGAAGAATTATGAGGCATAGATTATTTATCCCCGCGGCCACCGCCCTGCTGCTCGGCCTTGCCGCCTGCACACAGGACGAACTGGCTGACGATAACCGTCTGCCCGAAGGTGAATACCCCGTAGTCATCCGTGCCACCGGACTGTCCGTAGAGGCAACGCCGCAGGCAGCCCCATCAACCCGTGCCACCGTGGACGGCGACTGGCAGGGCGTCACTTCCGTGGCACTCAAGACGGGCGATGCGGTAAAGGAATACACCGTAACGGCTTCTACCGATTTCAAGAGTGCCACACTCTCACGCGAGAACGACCCGCACTACTGGACCAGCCGCGACCCGATTACCGTATCGGCATGGTGGCCCTTCGATAATGCCGACATCACACAGATGCCTGCCGTGAAGGTGGCCGAAGACCAAAGCAAATTGGCTGACTTTCAGAACAGCGACTTCATCGCCGCTGAGAACAGGAAGGTGGAATTTAACAACCCGACTCTTGAATTTACCCACCGCACGGCACGCGTGGCAATCGAACTGAAGCCCGGTACGGGATTCACAAGCGTGGACGGTGCCACGGTGAGCCTCGTGAGCCTGTCCGCCGATAACGGCAACCCGACCGCCATCAAGACTTACAACGCAAGCGGCAACACCTATGAGGCACTGACCGCCCCGCAGACCGTTGCGGCAGGCAAGCAGTTCATCCGGGTGGAACTCGGCGGCGGCACCTTCTACTTCTGCCCGCAGAACAACGTCGTATTAGAAGCGGGCAGCCGCTATAAATATACCGTCAAGGTGAACGCCACCGGCCTGACGTTAGAGGGTTGCACTATCGGTGAATGGGCTGACGGCGGCGGCGAGAGCGGCACAGCCGAGGATTTGGGCTACATCTACGACAGCAACACCAAGACCTACACGGTCTATAACGCCGACGGCCTGCTGGCATGGAACGAAGCCTCACAAAAAGATGAATCGATAAATTGCACCCTCGCCGCTGACATCGACCTGACGGGTAAGGAATGGACACGGTCAGGCATATTTGCATTCTACTCCGGCGTCTTTAATGGGCAGGGACACCGCATTACAGGATTTAACTCTTCAGCAATGAATAATACTGGATTTTTGGGTTCACTCTTAAGTGAACGTGGAGTGATAAAGAACCTACAACTCATAGATGTGAATCTGTATGGCAGTAGTGGAAATACTGCTGGAATAGTGGGCCGAAATCATGGCCAAATCATTGCCTGCTCTGTGACGGGAAAAATTTCTGCATCATATGGTGGAACTTGTGGTATAGCCGAATCAAATTATGGCGATATCATCGCTTGCTGGTTCGACGGCACATTGAAAGAGTCTAACAATGGAGCTATAGTGCGTTATAACTACGCTGATATAACTTCCTGTTATTGGGGAGGCAATGCCGGGCAAGGAGTATTCCGTATTGAAAGAGGAACGGTAGATGCCACGAAGGTGGACGGCGCGACCGTGAAATGGCAGACAGCCGTCGACGGCATGAACACCGCCCTCACCGCTGGCGACTACCAGTGGATACTCGGCACCGACGGTCTGCCCGTATTACAAAAGAGACAATAACGAACCCTAAACGACACGCATCATGAAACGAGCAACCATCCATACATCCGCAGCCATCGCCCTGCTGCTCGGCCTTGCCGCCTGCACGCAGGACGAACTTGCCGACGATAACCGTCTGCCCGAAGGAGAATACCCCGTAGTCATCCGTGCCACCGGACTGTCCGTAGAGGCAACGCCGCAGGCAGCCCCATCAACCCGTGCCACCGTGGACGGCGACTGGCAGGGCGTCACTTCCGTGGCACTCAAGACGGGCGATGCGGTAAAGGAATACACCGTAACGGCTTCTACCGATTTCAAGAGTGCCACACTCTCACGCGAGAACGACCCGCACTACTGGACCAGCCGCGACCCGATTACCGTATCGGCATGGTGGCCCTTCGATAATGCCGACATCACACAGATGCCTGCCGTGAAGGTGGCCGAAGACCAGAGCAAATTGGCTGACTTTCAGAACAGCGACTTCATCTCTGCCGAAAACCAGACGGTGAAATTTGACGACCCGACACTTGAATTTACCCACCGCACGGCACGCGTGGCAATCGATCTGAAGCCCGGCACGGGATTCACGAGCGTCGCCGGTGCCACGGTGAGCCTCGTAAGCCTGTCTGCCGATAACGGCAACCCGACCGCCATCAAGACCTACAACGCAAGCGGCAACACCTACGAGGCACTGACCGCTCCGCAGACCGTTGTGGCAGGCAAGCCGTTCATCAGGGTGGAACTCGGCAGCGGCACTTTCTACTTCCGTCCGCAGAACAACGTCGTGTTGGCAGCAGGCAGTCGCTATAAATATACCGTTAAGGTGAACGCCACTGGCCTGACATTAGATGGCTGCACTATCGGTGACTGGGCTGACGGTGGTAGCGAGAGCGGTGAGGCTGAGGATTTGGGTTATTCTATACAGAACGACGGCAGTTACACGGTCTATAACGCCGACGGCTTGCTGGCATGGAACAAAGCCGTACAAAAAGATGAATCAATAAATTGCACCCTCACCGCCGACATCGACCTGACGGGTAGGGAATGGACACGGATAGGCACATGGCCAGGTTACTCCGGCATCTTTAATGGGCAGGGACACCGCATTACGGGATTAAACTTTTCAGCAGCGACTACTGAACTTTTTGGGTTATTAAATGAACGTGGAGTGATAAAGAACTTACAACTCATAGATGTGAATCTGTATGGCAATAGTGGATCAGCAGCTGGAATAGTGGAGCAAAATAATGGCCAAATCATTGCCTGCTCTGTGACGGGAAAAATTTCTGCATATGGTAGAACTTGTGGTATAGCCGATTTAAATTATGGCAGAATCACCGCTTGCTGGTTCGACGGCACATTGAAAGAGTATGAATCCGGAGCTATAGTGCGTTATAACTACAAAATTATAACTTCCTGTTATTGGGGAGGCAATGTCGGGCAAGGAGTATTCCGTGATCATGGAGAAAAGGTAGATGCCACGAAGGTGGACGGCGCGACAGTGAAATGGCAGACAGCCGTCGACGGCATGAACACCGCCCTCACCGCTGGCGACTACCAGTGGGTACTCGGCACCGACGGTCTGCCCGTATTGCAAAAGAAACAATAACGAACCCTAAACAACACGCATCATGAAACGAACAATCATCCATACATCTGCAGCCATAGCCCTGCTGCTCGGCATTGCCGCCTGCACGCAGGACGAAGCGGGCTTCCTGCCGGAAGGGGCGGAAGGCACATCCATCGTCTTTACCGCCACGGGGCTGAACCCCGCTGCGACAGCCATCGCCAATACCCGTTCCACCGTGGACGGCGACTGGGAGGGTGTGCAGAGCGTGGCAGTCCTGATGGACGGTACGGTGAAGGCATACGACGTGACGCCCTCCACCGCCGACCCCACCAGCGCCACGCTGACCTCCACCGACCCGTACTACTGGACCAACCACAACGACATCACCGTCACAGCGTGGTGGCCCTACACCGAGGGCGAGACAACCCCTTCTGCTGTGAAGGTAAAAGCCAACCAAAGTGCCCGGAAAGACTTCGAGGGCAGCGACCTCATCGTAGCCGACGGACAGACGGTGACCTATGGTAGCCCCACGCTCCGCTTCACCCACCGCACGGCGCGGGTGACCGTCGTTCTGACGGACTACACCGAGGGGCTGGCATCCGTGCAGCTGACGGGTCTCTCCACCGAGAATGACAATCCAGATAAAATCACCCCGTATGACAAGGGCAGCAACACCTACATCGCCCTCGTAGCCCCGCAAAGTGTGGCAGCTGGCAGGACCTTCATTACGTGCACCTTCACTAACGGCAAAACCTTCGTTTATAAGATGAAGAATGCTACCGACTGGCAGGCGGGCGGTGAATATACCTACACCGTCTCCCTCGCTGCGGCAAGAGGCTATATAATAGAGGACGACGGCAGCTACACCGTGACCTCCGCCGATGGTCTGATGAATATAGCCGAATTAGTGAACGGAGGTAAGACCGACATAAACATTACCCTCGACACAGACATTGACCTCACAGGCAAAGACTGGACACCGATAGGCACAGACTACGACAACTCATACAAAGGCACCTTCGACGGTGGCGGCCATACCATTACGGGGCTGACCTTTACGACAAATGACGAATATGCGGGTCTGTTCGGCAGGCTCAATAGAGCTGGTACGGTGAAGAACGTGGTGATGGAGGGCGTACAGATAACAAGCAATCAAATAGATGGCGGCAGTATTGGCGGCGTGGTAGGATCTAGCTGGGGCACCATTGAAAACTGCTCGGTGTCGGGCAGCGTCAGCGGCACGGTGTATGTCGGCGGTGTGGTGGGTGTTCAAATAGGCGGTTCCATCACCGGATGCAGTTCCTCTGCCACAGTGAAGGGAATGGTCGATGTTGGCGGCGTGGCAGGTCAGACGAATTCGAGTGCCACCCTGACCGCTTGCTATGCCACGGGCAACGTGATCATAGAAATAAACCCCAAAAAGAATATCGCTGGCGGCAGTCTGGTGGGAATGAACGCAGGAATCAGCCTCCTTGCCTGCTATGCCACGGGCAACGTAACCAGTACGGGTAGTAGCACCGGCAAAGTACATATCGGCGGCTTTTTGGGAAATAACTACACCACCGTGACCGCCTGCTATTGGAAGAACAATCATGAACAAGGCATCGGCTACAATAAAGAAAACATCGTCCCCGAAGCCACGAAGGTGGACGGCACTGGCGTTACCTGGAAGAATGCCGTTGATGCCATGAACACCGCCTTGCAGAACGCAGGCTCAAAGTGGCGTTACGAACTTAACGGAGCATTGCCCACCTTGAGGAAGCAGTAAACCGTCGGGCGGAAAAAGTTCTGCCCGCAACGGAAAGAACCAGAGTAATAAAACAACAGATATTATGAGGATAAGATTTTTTGCACTTGCAGCGCTCGCCCTCTCACTCGCCGCCTGCACGCAGGACGAAGCGGGCTTTCTGCCGGAAGGGGCGGAAGGCACACCCATCGTCTTCACCGCCACGGGGCTGAATCCCGCCGCGAAAGCCATCGCCGGCACCCGTGCCCCCGCGGATGGCAATTGGGAGGGTGTGCAGAGCGTGGCAGTGCTGATGGACGGCATGGTGAAGACGTACGACGTGACGCCCTCCACCGCCGACCCCACCAGCGCCACGCTGACCTCCACCGACCCGTACTACTGGACCAACCACAACGACATCACCGTCACAGCGTGGTGGCCCTACACCGAGGGCGAGACAACCCCTTCTGCTGTGAAGGTAAAAGCCAACCAAAGTGCCCGGAAAGACTTCGAGGGCAGCGACCTCATCGTAGCCGACGGACAGACGGTGACCTATGGTAGCCCCACGCTCCGCTTCACCCACCGCACGGCGCGGGTGACCGTCGTTCTGACGGACTACACCGAGGGGCTGGCATCCGTGCAGCTGACGGGTCTCTCCACCGAGAATGACAATCCAGATAAAATCACCCCGTATGACAAGGGCAGCAACACCTACATCGCCCTCGTAGCCCCGCAAAGTGTGGCAGCTGGCAGGACCTTCATTACGTGCACCTTCACTAACGGCAAAACCTTCGTTTATAAGATGAAGAATGCTACCGACTGGCAGGCGGGCGGTGAATATACCTACACCGTCTCCCTCGCTGCGGCAAAAGACCTGGGCTATACCATAGAGAGCGACGGCAGCTACACCGTGACCTCCGCCGATGGCCTGATGAATGTAGCCGAATTAGTGAACGGAGGTAAGACCGACATTAACATTACCCTCGACAAAAACATTGATCTGACGGGCAAAGGCTGGACGCCGATAGGCACAAGCTTCGATAACTCATACAAAGGCACTTTCGACATACCATCACGGGGCTGGCCGTTACGACAAATGACCAATTTGTGGGTCTGTTCGGCTATCTCAATAGAGCTGGTACGGTGAAGAACGTGGTGATGGAAGGCATACAGATAACAAGCAATCACGGGTCGAGCCAGGCCGGTGGCGTGGTAGGATTTAGCCGGGGCACTATTGAAAACTGCTCGGTGTCGGGCAGCGTCAGCGGCACGGTGTACGTCGGCGGTGTGGTGGGGGCTCAATGGGGCGGTTCCATCACCGGATGCAGTTCCTCGGCCACAGTGAAGGGAACGGTCGATGTCGGCGGCGTGGCAGGTCAGACGAATTCGAATGCCACCATGACCGCTTGCTATGCCACGGGCAACGTGACCTTAGAAATAGCCCCCATAAATAATATCGATGTCGGCGGTGCGGTGGGATTCAACGGAGGAAGCCGCATCCTTGCCTGCTATGCCACGGGCAACGTAACCAGTACAGGTAGTAGCACCGTCAATGTGTATATCGGCGGCTTTTGTGGATATAACTCCACCACCGTGACCGCCTGCTACTGGAAGAATAATAAGGAACAAGGCATCGGCTACAATAAGGTAGGCACCGACACCGAAGTCACGAAGGTAGACGGCACTGACGTTACCTGGCAGAAAGCCGTCGATGCCATGAACACCGCCTTGCAGAACGCAGGTTCAGAGTGGCGTTACGAACTCACCGGAGCATTGCCCACCTTGAGGAAGCAGTAAACGTCGGGCGGAAAAAGTTCCGCCCGCAACGGAAAGAACCGAAGTATAACCCCAATAAAGAAAGGAGGACGTGATGGAACACACGGAGAATCCACCATATTGGTTTTGGCATCAAGGCATTGTCAATAATAATATAGTCTCCAGTGTAAATATGGAAGCTGTAAGCCGGACATTGTCAAGATTGGTGCTCATTAAAGACAACAAATCAAGTATTTAAGTTAAAAACATGGGACTTTTTCACAGAGGCAAGAAAAATAATGACGATGAGCCGGACAGTGTTCAAACCAATTCATTCTCTGATATTATGAATGGTTTGCAGTACGCCGTAAACAGTGCACAAGATACATTACAGAATCATCAGATACAAAATCTGACCAGACTTTTTGAAGGAACAAATGCAAATAACGCAAATACGTTCCAATCAAAAAAAATCATGGTTGGAGACAAGACTATTGATATTCCACTTATAGCCTTGATATCCCATCATTATCTTGCAATGGATAATGTGCAGATAAAGTTCAAGGCGAAGGTCGGAAGCGTGGAATCACAGATTCCGGAAAACAACTTGCTGTTATCCAGTCCGCACAGAGCCAATCTCCAGATGCAGATGAGCAACATAAAACCAGATACAGATGATATCATGGAGGTTTGCGTCAATTTTAAAGTTCAGGAGACTCCGGAGAGTATTTCCCGAATCATTGACGATTTTGTAAAAAATATCTAACAATTTTAAAATTCAAATGTTATGGCAGAAGAAATAAAGAACCAAGGGCAACAAGAAAATGCGGAAAACTTGAATGAAAATGTAAGCGGACAGGCGAAAGAAATTATCTCCGCTGCATTGGAAGAGACTCAAAACAGAGAAACTTCTCCAGTTCTTAAAGCAGATTCAAACGTGACTGACAAATTCAAGGGGCTTCCCATGCGGGAACTTATTGCAGCTCCACTTATTGCAGCAGCCGAAGCACAACAGGAATTGGCAGCGACAGCATGGAATTTCTACCAGCAAATTGCATTTGATGGTAAAAGCGGCAATAAAGCGCGTATATTGGAATTCGATGTCGAAAGACCGATACAGCAGGATGGAAAAATGACAACAATGTCACAAAGTGTCAAGGCTCCGTTTATAGGATTGGTGCCTATTCCTTCCCTGCTCATAGATCGCGTGGATGTCGATTTCCAGATGGAGGTTACCGATACATCAAACGTAAAAAGCACTACCAACGCAGAAGTAGAGGCAAAAGCTTCTGCAAAACATTGGTTTATAAATGCGGAAATCAGCGGCAAAGTCACGACCGCCCGCGAGAACACCCGCATGACCAACCAAACGGCAAAATACCAGATACATGTGACAGCCAGTCAGCAGCCGCAGACCGAAGGTCTGTCTAAACTGATGGATATAATGGCATCATGTATCGAGCCTATAACAAACGAAAGTAACAGTAAGTAAATATATGAATTTGATTCAAGCATTAAGATTGCCAAACAGTCAAGCAGTAATGACAAATATTGCACGGTTTCATTATCAAAATATTTATAATGTAGGTTTGACCCCTCCGATTTTCACGCAAAGTAATTTGACATTTCAAATAAAAGGATATACCCGTAACTATCGTTTTCTTAGATTAGACTACGCCTGTGTCATATATATTGCGGATAGAATAGCAGTCGTTGCTTCAAATGGCATAGATACTTTAAGTTCAGGTTTTTCGGGGTGTTATATGGCCAGTTTTAGGCACAATGGCATTAGGTATGTTGCTCATATTCCAACGCCTAACAATAGTATTAAAACATCATGGAATCGGGCGGTTAAAAATCTAATAATAGATAATGTTGTTCTTTTTAAACCTACTGAAGGATTGGCGAGAATCCCAGGAACCATTGGTATTTGGGGAATTATAACATTTAACGATAGATGTTATCGGCTTGATGTAAATGAAAACGCTCCTCCAAGTCAAGCCATACGTGGCCAAAGAATTTTTAACTCAATCCCGAGAAATCCCATACTAACAGAAATTCCACCTATCGCCGGTGGTCAGATGCCTTAATAATTATAACAATTGTAAATAAGGGAAGAATGGTTGTTTCATTGAGGAGTAGAATTCTATTCGGATATATAATTCTGGTGGCGGTCATAGGCAGCATGGCCGCCATTCTCATCCATGAACCTGCGAAGTTCCACGACCTATATGCGTATTTTAAATAACGGTATTTACACAAACAGCAAATGAGCGAACAATTCGTTACCACTACCAAGCATTTCCGCAAGATGCTTGCCGCAGGCTATCTGTTGATAGTCCTGCTGGTGGGCGGCATCATCTGCACGTGGCTCGGAGAATGGCGCGACTTGGAGTTGCTGGAACGGGAGAACCGTGAAATCAACCGCTTCCGCAAGGAAACACACGATGCGTATGTGGGTGTGGTGGAGTTGTCTCTTTTGGGCGAGTCGGTGCTGGAATGGGACGATAAGGATGTGGCGGCATACCGGCGGCAACGGATGACGGTGGATAGTATGCTTTGCCGCTTCAAGAGCCATTACGAATCGGTGCGCATAGACAGCGTGCGCCACTTGCTGGAGGACAAGGAAAAGCGGCTGTGCGCCATCATGGAGGCTCTGGAACAACAGGCGGACATCAACCGCCGGATAGCCAAGCAGGTGCCGGTGATAGTGCAAACGAGCAGGCAGGAAGAGCCGAAGAAACAGAGGAGGAAAGGTTTTCTCGGGTTGTTCGGCAAGAAACAGGAAGCACCTCCGACGACGACCACCACGATGCTCTACACACTGAACCGTGATATGATAGCGCAACAACGTGCCCAAAGCCATCGTCTGTCGGAATATGCCGACAGCCTTGCCAGCCGCAATGCGGAACTGAACCGCCAACTGCAAACCCTTATCCAGCAGATGGACCACAAGGTGCAGGCTGACTTGCAGGAACGTGAGGCGGAAATATCCGCTATGCGTGAAAAGTCGTTCTTGCAGGTAGGTATCATAACGGGTGTCATGCTGCTGTTGCTCATTATTTCATACATCATCATTCACCGCTATGCCACCCGCATCAAGCAGTACAAACGTAAGACAACAGATTTAATCGGGCAACTGCAAAAGTCCGTAAAACAAAACGAATCGTTGATAGCCTCACGCAAGAAAGCGATGCACACCATCACCCACGAGCTACGCACACCACTGACTGCCATACATGGATATGCGGAACTGATGCAGGACAACGAAGAAGAAAAGATAAGCGGTTATGCGGACAATATCCTGCAAGCCTCCAAGAGAATGACCGACATGCTCAACTCCCTGCTTGACTTCTTCCGCTTGGACAGCGGCAAGGAACAGGCGAATGTCCGTCCGTTTCGTTTGGAAAACATCGCGGAGCTGTTGCAAACGGAGTTTACGCAACAAGCAGAAGCAAAAGATCTTAAACTTACCATCGAGTGCCCGGAGGGTATTATCCTGAATGGCGACAAGGAGCGCATCATACAGATATGCGACAACCTGCTGGGCAATGCCGTCAAGTTCACGAATGCCGGAAGCGTTTCACTTGTCATAAGCTATGACGGCAATAGGCTGACCCTTGTAGTAGAGGACACCGGAACCGGCATGAGTGCGGAAGAACAACAGCGAGTGTTCGGAGCGTTCGAGCGGCTTTCCAACGCCGCCACGCAAGACGGTTTCGGATTGGGGTTAAGCATTGTGAAACAGATAGTCGGGATGCTTGGCGGCACTATACGCTTGGAAAGCGAAAAAGGAGAAGGCAGTCGTTTTACTGTGGAGTTGCCAATGAACACTGCCGATATTGGTATTGAAGAACAGACAGCCGCAGAAAGTCTGGCTCATATAGAAAGACCTTATTCTGTCATCGTATTGGACGACAATCCGATGGTATTATCCATGACAAAGGAAATGTATGCTGGTATAGGTGTGCATTGCGACACGTTCACCACTATTGGCGATGCAATGGAAGCCATGCGGCAGCACACATACGACCTCATGATAACCGATATGAAGATGCCGGAGATTAACGGCTATGAGGTGTTGGAGTTGTTACGCTCGTCAAGTGTCAGCAACTCGAAAGAGATTCCCATTGTCGTGGCGACCGCCTCCGGCAGTTGCAGCGAAGAGGAGCTGTTGGAAAATGGATTTACCGCCTGCCTGTTCAAGCCATTTTCCATTTCCGAACTGGTTGCTGTATCAGACAAATGCCTTTTGACAAGTACGGACAAGGATGAACTTCCCGACTTGTCCTCTCTGCTTGCATATGGTGACAAACGGGCGATGCTCGACCGTTTGATAACCGAAACAGAAAAGGATATGCAGGCTGTCCGGGAAATCATGGAGAGGAATGACCGCAAGGCGTTGGACGAATGGATACACCGTCAGCGAAGTTCATGGGCTGTTATCCGTGCTGACAAACCCTTGTGGAACCTGTATGAACTGCTGCATCAAGAATCTGAATGTTCCGAAATGGAATTGCGGAAATGCGTGGATGCCATGCTTCGTATGGGAACAGTTATCATAGAACTTGCGCAAAAGGAAAGGAGGTTGTCGGATGAAAGTATTTGTGATTGAGGACAACCCCGTCTATAACGATTATGTCTGCAACCTGCTGAAGAAAGACAGCTTCGATACTATGTCGGCATATAATCTTGCCACTGCCAAGAAACTATTGGTAAAGTCAGAGGTGGATGATATTGTCGTTGCCGACCTACGCCTCCCCGACGGTGAAAGCATAGAGTTGTTACGGTGGATGCGTGCCAACGACAAACAACAGGTGTTTATCGTTATGACCAATTACGGGGAGGTGCATACGGCAGTGGAAAGTATGAAGCTCGGCTCAAAGGATTACATACAGAAACAGTTGTTGGAGGATAAACTGATACCGCTTATCCGCACCCTGCAAAAAGAACATGAAAAGCGACTACAATGGAACATTCCGATATTCGTCCGGCAGGGCGAAGCCTATCAGAAAATCAAGAAACGTGTGCGCCTTGTAGCCACCACCCGGATGAGCGTGCTGATACTGGGCGAGAACGGTACGGGCAAGGAACATATCGCACAACATATACACCAACAAAGCAAACTTGCCGATAAACCTTTTGTGGCAGTGGACTGCGGAGCCTTGTCCCCGTCATTGATACAATCCGCCTTCTTCGGACACGTCAAGGGCGCGTTTACGGGTGCCGAAGCAAACAAGACGGGGTATTTTCTGGAAGCGGATGGCGGCACGCTGTTCCTTGACGAAGTGGGCAACCTAACAATGGAGATGCAACAGATGCTGCTCCGCGCCATACAGGAACGCCGTTACCGTCCCGTCGGAGCAAAGGAGGACAAAACAGCCAACGTGAGGATAGTGGCTGCAACCAACGAGGATTTGCAGAAAGCCGTAACGGAAAAGCGGTTCCGGCAGGATTTGCTCTATCGCTTGCAGGAGTATGTGATAACCATGCCGCCCTTGCGCGACTGCCCGGAAGACATCATGCCATTGGCCGAGTTCTTCCGTGAAATGGCAAACCGTGAGTTGGAACGTGAAGTAAAAGGTTTTGCCGCATCTGCCCGTAATGCCCTGCTCGCCCATGCGTGGCCGGGCAACGTGCGCGAGTTGAAACAGAAGATACAGACGGCAGTCCTGCAATCAGAAGGCGATATGATAACCGAAGCCGATTTGGAACTTGACAATGAACCGTCCGCTACTTCCGCTTGTTTTACATTGAAGAGCGGGGATGAAGAAAGAGGACGTATCCTGCGTGCTTTGAAACAAGCAGCCGGTAACAAGAAAATGGCTGCAAAGATACTGGGTATCGGCAGGACAACGCTGTATAATAAATTGGTAGAATATGGATTGAATGAAGAAAACTGACCGGAGTATGGCTGTAAATGGCAATAATTGATTAACTTTGCAATTGTATTTCAGAAAATAGCAGGCGATTGGGTAACTTTTCGCCGATGATATAGACATAAGACCGCAAGGCGTTTCGAGCGAAAATCTGGTAAATTGAAACTACGGAGACGATTGCGTGATGCTTATGCTATGCCTACGCATAGCGTGCATTCACGTACTCTCCGTAAAGGCTTTACCAGAGCCATCGCTTGAAAGTAGTGTGAATTGCACGCTACTTTTTTGCCTCGCCAAAAAGGAAAGGAAATACGTTATGGCGAAAATACAATTACTTGCCGTTATCTCAATAGATGGCTGTCCGATGAAACTGCATCCCCGGAAGCGGTTGCTTCAAACCGAAGATTACGGTATGGATGAAATACGTGCCAATGCCCTGTATAAGCTGACATCCGACTATTCGGTATCCGTGCTTCAAGAATGGAGGGAGGAAGGTGGAAGCATTTGCCATTTGTTGGAAGTAACTGCCGGGAATACCGAATATGCCAACGGACTGTTACGGATGAACGTGATAGATGAAATCATACTATACGTTGTTCCAACCATCGACGGAAACGGAGCGCATTTTTTCAAGTCAGCACTACCTATGAATGACTGGCGGCTTATGGAGAACAAAACTTATAGGGACGGAGTAATCCGGCTTACCTATCATAAAGAGCCACGGGCATAAAATGTTCAGATTATGAACATCTTGGCGGGATTTCCGTGCTCAGAAAGTGAACACATGTTCAGAATCTGAACACATTTCACAAGGGATGCAATCAAGGATAAAATTATTTTTGAATTTTATCTTTCTGAAAAACAATGTAGTACAATTTTCTCACAATCTTTTCTCGTGTTTAGGGCTATGATTTGCCCATATATCAGTGTGCGCACACTGATAAACAAGTGTAAACCCTCAAAACAGAAAAGATAATGAACCATCTCATATTGGCGGAAACACAGTTTTTCGCCCTGATAAACGGAAAAGACAACGGTAGCACGGAAACGGCATACGGCGGATTCGTGCAGGAAGTAATAAACCTGTGCTACGGCGGCAATGATGCCAAGCATATTATTGTGGCGTTGGCTTTTGCCGAAATCGAATTACAGCACCATCCGCAGAACTTGTCGGCATCGGAGGAGAATGTCGTCACTGTGTATATCCGCAAGGCGTTATCATTCATCCGAAAGATGCAGAAGATGGTATCCGCTTCTGCAATTACCTCCGTGCCACCACTAACATCCACATCCGAAACCAAAGCCACAGTCCCAGCCCTGCAATGGACCGGTAATGCCGTCGAGTTGGTAGAACTAATCTATGCCCTCTACGCCACCGGCTGCATCAATGGCGGCAAGGCTTCGCTGAAAGAGCTTGCCCCTGTCCTCTATTCCTTTTTCGGTGTGGAGTCCAAAGACTGCTACCGCTTCTATACGGACATCAAACGCAGGAAAAGCGACAGTCGCACCTACTTCCTTGAAAAGATGCAGGACAAACTGAACGCGAAGATGCGACATGACGATGAATTGGAGCGGATGAGGAGATAAACGAATGCCAAACAAAGGATAAGCGGCCGGATTATACGGTTTCTTATCCTTCTTCATTTACAATCACTCTATTATCTGCCGGAAAGCCGATTAAAATCATTAACTTTGCAAGTATTAATCAATGACGGATGAAAATAGATAACCTCGAAATATTGAATGGACTGATTGCCGGAGCCGAAGGCGGGACAGTTGAGTTCAAAGAAACTACCGGGCAGTTGGAGCGTGGAATTGAAACTCTTTGTGCCTTCCTGAACGGTACGGGCGGCACGGTGCTGTTCGGTGTAACCGACAAGGGAAAGATTATCGGTCAGGAAGTGAGCGACAAGACGAAGCGCGATATTGCGGAAACCATCAGACGAATCGAGCCGTTTGCGACCATTGATATATCCTATACAGACATTCCGGGAACGAACAAAAGTGTTATAGCTTTATCAGCGGAAGAACAACGATATATGCGCCCGTTCACCTATAAGGGGAGGGCTTATCAACGGATAGAGAGCGTTACATCTGCCATGCCGCAGGGTATATACAACCTGTTGGTTATGCAGCGAGGCGGAACCTATGCTTGGGATTCCATGCAAAATCCCAGCTTGAAAATATCCGACCTTGACGAAACGGCAATCTTGGGCGCAGTACGTGGAGGAATCAGAGGCGGACGTTTGCCGGAAGGTTCTATGCAGGAGGATGTCCGAACCATCCTTGAAAAATTTGACTTGTTGAATGATGGAAAGCTGAACAATGCTTCCGTTGTCCTATTCGGACGAAACTTCTACCATTATCCCCAATGTCTGCTCCGTTTAGCCCGGTTCAAAGGAACGACAAAAGATGAATTTTTAGATAATCAGCGTGTGACAGGCAATATATTCAACTTGCTGGATGCTGCAATGGCATTTTTCTTCAAGCATTTGTCCCTTTCCGGTAAAATTGAAGGTTTGTACAGAGAAGAGGAACTGAATGTGCCATATAAGGCATTGAGAGAATGTTGCATAAATGCTTTTGCACATCGTGTTTACCATCGCCCCGGCAGTTCAGTCGGGATTGCTATCTATGATGACCGCGTGGAGATTGAAAACAGCGGAACATTTCCGCCTGATATTACCATTGAGAAACTGTTGGGTGGCCACAATTCCGAACCACAAAATCTGATAGTAGCCAATGTGCTGTACAAAAGTGCAGTATTGGAGAGTTGGGGACGTGGCATAGCCCTTATGGTAAACGAATGTCGCCGTGTCGGTATTCCGGATCCGGAGTTTCATACCGACGGCAATGCTGTATGGATTGTGTTTCATTATACAAGAACTACAGTAGGACAAGACCCCACAGCAACCCCACAGCAACCCTATAGTAACCCCACAGTAACCCCACAGTTAGGAAAACTGTTGTCTGCTATTGGGAACAACACTCTCTCTGCTAAAGAAATCATGGAGAAAACGGGAATGAAAGATAAAAGGAATTTCTTAAAGAACTATATCCATCCGGCAATAAATTCCGGTTTGGTCCTTTCACTTTATCCCATAGGCTCCAAGAGTCCGCAACAGAAATACTATCTTACTGATAAAGGTAAAGGTTTCCTGCAACAATAACGGGTATGGCTAAAAAGAAGAAACATAAGAATGATGTAAAAACTGATTTACCGATAATCATGGATTATGGTATCGGCAGTATATCCGTTTATGACCCGGCAGACATAATGCCATACAACGAGCCGCCAATTAGCGAACAAATCCGCTTCAAGAAACTCGGCAAAGAGATGAAATCCGAGTTCAAGTGGCTGGTATCTTCCGTAGTGATTGAGTATTGGCAAGAAAACCGACAGATACCTTTCGGTGAAGAAATGTCGAAACTCAGAACCAGACTGTTGAGAATGTTTGCCGAAGAATACAGCATACTGCTTAAAGACGATACAGAGCTGAAAAATTATTTGCTGACGCTTGCCATTACCACCATCAACAAGCATCTCAAATCTGAGAATAAAAAGAGGGCGTCAAAACTCTCTTTTTAACAAAATTACCCTTGCTACAGATATCTGTGACAGGGGTAATTTTCATATTTTGGGTGTTTTGACACATCCCCTTTTTCATATATAAAGGAATCTGTTATTTCTGCTGCAACAGGTGTTTCAAGTTTTCATCATTTGCGATACGTTCCAGTTCCTCTTGAACAATCTGCTTCACTTCCTCCTTGATGCGCCTGTAATTCGCCTGAACCGTTTCCTTCATGCGGTCGTTGCCGTCCCCGTCCGTAAAGTCGGTAATGACGGGGATTTTCTTGTAGGCTTTCTCCTCGCGCTTCACCTTCTCGGCATCCACGACAATCTCGCAATGGAAAATCTTCTGCTCGATACGCTCGTTGAAGTTGTCGGATACCGAACCGACAAACATACCCTGCGTCAAGCCGGAAATCTTGCTCGGCGGGATGAGTGAATCCATCTGCGTGTTGATGGAGGTGGAAACATCCTGCCGGTTGATGGAAATGGACTGCCGTTTCTGCAACACCTTACCGAAGCGTTCGGAAAGCGTCTTGGCGGTTTCACCCACCACCTGACCGGAAAAGATATTGCCGACGGTGTTCATCACGACCTTCGCTTCTTTATCACCGTAGTCGCGCACCAACTGGCTGAAATCCTGAAAGCCCAGACACACGGCAACCTTGTTGCTTCGCGCGGTGGCGATAAGGTTGTCCAACCCCTTGAAATAAATCGTGGGCAGCTCGTCGATGATGACCGACGACTTCAGCATCCCTTTCTTGTTGATGAGTTTCACGATACGGGAGTTATACAGACCGAGAGCGGCCCCGTAGATATTCTGACGGTCGGGATTGTTGCCCACACAGAGTATTTTCGGTTCTTCGGGATTGTTGATGTCCAGCGTGAACTCGCTGTCCGACATCACCCAATAGAGCTGCGGGGAAATCATCCTTGACAAAGGGATTTTCGCGCTTGCTATCTGCCCCATCAACTGCTCCGCAGCCCCTCCGAGCCATGCGTCCATGAACGGAGAAAGATAGTTTTCCAATTCCGGGTAAGAGGTCAGTATCGGGAAAATATCCTCATAGCGGCGGTTCAGGAACTCAATCGCATGGGGGAACGTGCAGTATTTGCCGCCTTGATAGATTTTGAGATACCATATAATGCTGGCAAACAAAATAATAGGTGATTCCACAAAGAAGTCGCCCTGCTTCTGCACCCATGTTTTATTGAGGTTGAGCATTATCGTATAGGCACTCTCGTAGGCATCCGTAATATCCTCCATGAAATCCGGGTGGATGGGATTACAGCGGTGCGAGCGTCGCGGGTCGTCGAAGTTTATCACATAAAACTTCGGCTTCACCTTGTAACCCTCCGGGTGGTTCAGCAGATGGTTGTAGGCGATTGTAGATAAGTCGCTGAATTTGAAGTCATATACATACATCGAAAAGCCCTTTTCAATCTGCTGCTTGATGAAACTGTTTACCACCGCGTATGACTTTCCACTACCCGGCGTACCCAACACGATGGAGGCACGAAAAGGATTCACCACATTGATCCATCCGTTGTTCCAACGCTTTTTGTAGTAGAACCGTGTCGGAAGATTGACCGAATACTCGCTTTCGATAAGCCTTGTTTCCTGCATGAAGCTCTCGTTCTCGTTGTTGAACACATCATCCATGAGGTTGTGCTTCAACAGGCGGCTCAACCACAGACCGCCCATCAGCAGGAATACATAGCCCGCGCCAACGGTCAGGATATACAGTCCCGTCACCGCCTCCACCGGCAATGGCAGGGCCAGTATCCACCAGTTGAGGAAGAACAGCACGAAGCCCACGGCAAGGACCGCCCAGATTTTCCCCCACGTGATTTTCTCGCCCTTCACGCCCTTTGTCCCCAGACAGGACAGGGCAAGCAGGAGGACGGCAAATAGTTTCGTGTAGAGGATGGAACGGAACAGCCCCGCCGTGCGGTTGAAGTTCATCAGTATCCTGTCCACCACACCGATGTCCACACCCCAGAGCCGTATGGCTTCATAACAGAACCAGTACACGTTCATGACCACTAAAATAATACTCACGGCACGCAGAAAATCCATGATTTTCGCCAACGCCCTCAAATCGTCTTCTTGTTGTGACATACATTGATTTTTTTGATTGTTGATATTTTCGATTACATTCCCAAGCCCTTGCGCTTCTTCTTTTTCTTCTTGCGCTGCATCGCCCGGATGAAGGCTTCCTCCTCGGCGTCCACTGCCGGACCTTCGGGGGCAAACAGGTTCATACCACCCGAATGGTTCTCGTATTCCCCTCCGGAATATCCTTGTTTGTCCTCTTGTCCCTCCACCATAACGGAAAGCGGAATCGACGGCTGTCCAGCGTAAGGCTGCGTGAAGTGTTCCTGCAAGGCGTTGGCGGAAAGTTCCTTGCCCATGCGTGAGCCGTTCAGCACGCAGCCCGTACGGTGGTCGATGAACGTGGCTCCGTAGATGCGCCCTTCCTCCGTGTAGCGTAGTACGGTGTCGATGCCCTTTCCTTTGAGGGTGGCTACAAACTTCTCCTTGTCATACGTGCCTTCCAGCACGGAAAGGACGGTGCGTTTCGTCATGTCGGCAAGTTTCCTCTCCTTAAACTCCTGCTTGGAACGGGCAAACTTCTTCTGTACGGCTTCATAGCCGACGGACTTCCCGAACAGCGAGGACTTGAAAGGATTGCCGACCTTGTTGCCCTTGTCGTCCGTGACGGAATAGACCAGCCCGTGATACTCACGTCTGCGCACATTGCCATGTGCTTCCTCCACTGTCATATTATATAAGGAAAGGAGGGCACGGTATTCTCCCATCGTTTGGAAACGGTATTGCCCGTTCAAAGCCTTAACGATATTCCCCACCTGCTTCTTCACGTCGCCCGCAGAGGCGTCCACCTTGCGCAGCGGCGTGTCAAGACGGCGATTCTTGCGTTCCGCGTCATGCAGCCCGTACTTCCGTTCCAGTTCGCGTGTTATCTGCTTGCTCCGGTAAAAATTGTTCCGGGTGTCTATGCTCCTGCCGTTCTCGTCCACCCTGACCGTCACGATATGCAGATGGTGGCGGTCGATGTCCTCATGCTTGAAAACGAGATACGGCTGGTTGCCGAAGCCCATCTTCTCCAGATACTCCCGTGCGATGTTCTGAAGCTCCGTGTCCGTCAAAATATCGTCGGGATGCGGATTGAGCGAGATATGCACCACCGGTTTCTCCACCTTCGACCGCACGGGCATCAGAGCGAGAAAGTCCTCCATAGCCCGGTGGATGTCCATCGTTCCCGTACCGTCATTGTAGATGCGGTTGGTTGTCAGAAGCCGCCCTTTCGCCTCGTTGATCTTCTCCCCGTTGTAGGCAAGTGCGCCATACAACGAGTTTCCTACACTGATTTTTGCGACCATTTTTCCTGCATCTCCCTTGAAAGTTCCACAATCTTACGGCTCAGTTTTACGAGTTCGACGGTCTGTTGCTCCAACTTGTAAAGCAACGCCATCGCCTTTTTCTCGGAAAAATGCAGCCTCAGTTCCTTCACTACTTGGTTGTAGTTCGTGCCTATCGCGCGGAACTGCGCATGAAAATCGGACAGTTTGGTGTAGTAATCCACCAGCGTCTTGTCCACTTTCAGCACCTTGAACGGCTGCCCGAAGAAGTGCGCTTTCAGGAAAACCGACTTGGCGTTTACGCCTGACTTCTCGAACATGGAGAGGAAACGGTTGTGTTCCTCCTCACTGAAACGGACGGTGTAGCGGAACACCGCCGGGTCGAGTTTGGGATTTCTCCCGCCTTTGTTTCTTCTTTTTTCACTCATATTACTTTGGATTTAGCGGTTTGACGGCATAAGCCGCCGCTTTGAGGCACAGCACCGCAGGTTTGAGAGGCTTCCCGACTTCGGAGGGTAAGCCCGCCCCCTGCAAGGGCAAGGCGTTTTCGTGGCTGCTCAAAATGTTTTGAGCGGCTGAAAACATACCTTGCTATGTTCAGGTGAACATAAAAATCCGTCAGGGGACGGATGGGAAGATACCTTTCAGGACTCCGGCTGTGCCACCATCGGCGAACCCTGCTGTCCGGGGGCAAAGTTACGTCCTTAAAGCGGTATCGGACAGACGCTTGACCCGGTCAATGACTGCCAACCGGCGCAACGTGCTGCCAATTGCTTGGGAAGTGATACAAGTTCCAAAATATACTTGTTTATTTGCAGCATGATTCAAGGAACCAACGATTTGAAGATATGAGAAACGGAACATTCAAATACCCGGAAAACCGCTTCTTCGGACACTTGCCGAAGCGGATACCCGAACCGTCGGAACCCCGGTTATCCGACAATCCGGTGAAGTACGGATTCAATGACTTCATGACGCAGTGTCGTCATTCATCACTTGTTCGCCGCACCGCTTCACCACAGAACCGGATACGCGATGACCCGCCCGTGTGTCTGTTCACTGAAGCGGATAATGTAGCAACCAAATCCGCATATAAATAGAAAAAGAAATCTTCAACAATTAAAATAAATGGAACTATGAGTAAGGAAATCTTCGTTGCATTCGCAACACAGAAAGGTGGCATCGGCAAATCCACTGTCACGGCACTTGCCGCCAGCTACCTGCACAACGTGAAAGGCTACAATGTCGCCGTCGTGGACTGCGACGACCCGCAGCACAGCATCCACGGGCTGCGCGAACACGAAATGGGGCTTATCGACAGCAGCACCTACTTCAAGGCTCTCGCTTGCGACCATTTCCGCCGGATCAAAAAGAACGCCTACACCATCGTCAAAAGCAATGCGGTGAACGCCCTCGACGATGCCGAGAGGATGATTGCCACTGAGGACGTGAAACCCGACGTGGTGTTCTTCGACATGCCCGGCACACTCCGAAGCAACGGCGTGATAAAGACGCTCTCGCAGATGGACTACATTTTCACTCCGCTGAGTGCCGACCGCTTTGTCGTGGAGAGTACCCTGAAATTCGTCACGATGTTCCGCGACAGGCTGATGACTACCGGACAGGCGAAAACAAAGGGGCTGCATCTGTTCTGGACGATGGTGGACGGCAGGGAGAGGAACGACTTGTACGGCATCTACGAGGAAGTGATAGCCGAAATGGGCTTTCCGGTACTTTCCACCCGCTTGCCCGACAGCAAGAAGTTCCGCCGTGACCTTTCGGAAGAGCGCAAGAGCGTTTTCCGCTCCACCATCTTCCCGATGGACACGGCAC
>OFCP01000526.1_pt1 | contig 24449 bp, 24 predicted proteins | sample 1520831 | NCBI WGS metagenome assembly OFCP01 (sample SAMEA2699039, study PRJEB24076) | metagenome | biome: Human gut stool | place: Spain | collected 2013-03-20 | reverse complement strand
AGAGTTCGATGTCATTGTGATTGGTTCCCGCAAACCGGGGATCTCCACCCATCTGCTGGGCTCCAACGCCGAGTCAATTCTGCGCTACGCCAAAACGCCGGTATTGGTCGTTAGATAATCCCTTCAATGAGACGACGGCTGCGTCGGCCATGCCGGCAGCCGTCTGGCTCTTATTCTTCACTAAACCAGTCGCGGTTCTCCTGGCGAATCAGCAGTACGGATTCGCTGATTTCATGCAAATGGATACTCATGGCTTTTTCTACCGCCTCGGCATCGCGTTTTTCCAGCGCGGTGAAAATCTCATGATGCTGGCGCAGAAGCATCTCCGGAGAGGTGACATGGTCCAGACTCATATAGCGGACGCGATCGATGGCGGCTTTAATATTTTCCACCGTCTCCCAGGCCAGCTGACAGTCGGCGATAATCGACAGCTTCTGGTGAAATTCATCATCGAGCAGGAAAAAGTCGTTTAACTGCTGCCGATCAACGGCAATACGCTGCTGGTGAAGATTCTGTTCCAGCTGATAAAGTTGCTCTTCGTTAATCATGCCGGCGGCACGGCGAACCACCGCGCACTCAATCGCCTGGCGGACGAAGCAACCATTACGCACCTGCGACAATGAGATTTTATTGACGTAGCTACCGCGCTGGGGACGAATCTGGATAAGTCCGTTTTCCGCCAGCTTAATGAAGGCTTCGCGCACCGGCTGACGAGACACTGCAAAACGCACGGAGACTTCTTTCTCCGACAGCGGTGTACCAGGCGGGATCAGGCAGTGAACGATATCCCGGCGGAGGATGCGATAAATTTGCTGATTGACGGGTTGCGTCGGATTCAGTTGCGATTCTGCGGCCATTGATGGTTACTTTTTAGGGGGTTATGCGCACTATTTTACGCGTTTTTTGCGTTTCCGCCCATACCCGGCCCGCAGGCCGGGTGGCTGACGGTTAGCCCTGACGGTGAACGCTGAGTCCGGCAAAGCTCTGACTCACCGGCATCATCTCCAGGGTGTTGATGTTGACATGTTTCGGCAGGGTGGCGACCCACCAGACCGCCTCGGTCACATCTTCCGGCGTTAGCGCTTGGGTATTTTCGTAAGCTTTTTCGGCTTTAGCGTCATCGCCCTTAAAGCGGACGTTAGAAAACTCGGTGCCGCCCACCAGACCCGGCTCGATGTCGGTCACGCGCACCGCGGTGCCGTGCAGGTCGGTACGAAGATTGAGGCTAAACTGACGGACAAAGGCTTTGGTCGCCCCATAGACGTTTCCGCCGGCGTAAGGCCAGCTGCCTGCCGTAGAGCCGATATTGATGATATGGCCGCGATTGCGCTCCACCATCCCCGGCAGCACGGCGCGGGTCATGTACACCAGCCCTTTATTATTGGTGTCGATCATATCTTCCCAGTCTTCCACACTGGCGCGGTGCGCCGGCTCCAGACCAAGCGCCAGGCCGGCGTTGTTCACCAGCACATCGATAGCCTGCCACTCGGCCGGCAGGTCAGCAATCAGCGTCTCAATGGCGGCGCGGTTGCGGACGTCAAGTTGCGCGATATAAAGGTTATCGCCCAGCTCGTCTTTCAGCGTCTTCAGGCGCTCTTCACGACGACCGGTGGCAATCACTTTATGACCGTTAGCGATAAAACGGCGAGTAATACTTTCACCAAAACCGGCGGTGGCGCCGGTGACCATGATAATCATCTTACTGTTCCTCAACGCTTTTTGTGTTTTCATACCATAGCACGCACAGGCGGCGACCGGTAACGGAAATCATTGCGACCCCTTAAGGAGAGGCCTAATCTTACAGCATTAGCCTGTACAGGAGAGAAAGATGTCCGAACGAAACCCCTTTTTTAGCGTCAGTACGTTGCCTTACCAGGCGCCGCCGTTCGATGTGATTGACGACAGCCACTATCGCCCGGCGTTTGATGAGGGCGTCCGGCAGCAGCGGGCCGAAATTCGCGCTATTATCGACAATCCTCAGCCGGCCAGTTTCGCCAACACGCTCGAGGCGCTGGAGCAGAGTGGTCAGCTGCTGGCGCGGGTGACGCGGGTCTTTTTCGCCATGGCTGGCGCCCATACCAATCCTTATATTCAATCACTGGATGAACAATTTTCCGCCGAACTCGCCGAGCTGGGGAATGACATCTGGCTTAATGCGGCCTTGTTTCAACGCGTGAACAGCGTCTACGAGCAGCGCGACGCGCTGGCGCTGGACAGCGAGTCCTATCGTCTCCTGACCCTGACGTGGCAACGTTTTGTTCACGCCGGGGCGACGCTGGCTCCCGAGCAGCAGGCGGCGCTGCGCACACTGAACACCGAAGCGGCTACGCTGCAAAGTCAGTTCCAGCAGCGACTGCTGGGAGCGGCAAAAAGCGGCGGCCTGGTGGTTGATTACCGGCATCAACTGGCTGGCCTGAGCGATGAGGAGATAGCGGCGGCGGCTGACGCAGCGCGTGAAAGAGGGCTTAGCGACCGCTGGTTGCTGACGCTGACCAATACCACCCAGCAGCCGCAGCTGCTTGCGCTGCGCGACCGGCAAACGCGGGAGAATCTCTTCGCCGCCGGCTGGACCCGCAATCAGCAGGGCGATGAGCATGATACGCGTGACCTGGTACTGCGGCTGGCGGCGATCCGCGCGCAGCAGGCTGAGCTGTTGGGAGCCGCTGATTACGCCAGCTGGGCGCTGACCGATCAAATGGCGGCTTCCCCGGCGGAGGCATTGGGCTTTATGCGCCGGATAGCGCCGGCGGCGCGGGCGCGGGCGGAACGAGAGCTGGCGGACATCCAGCAGGTGATCGACAACGAAGGCGGGGGTTTTCGCGCGACGGCATGGGACTGGCTTTACTACAGCGAGCAGGTGCGGCGGGCTGCCTATGCCATTGATGACGCGCAGCTCAAACCCTATTTTGCCCTCGAGCGGGTGCTGCACGACGGCGTCTTCTGGACGGCAACGCAGCTCTTTGGGCTGCGCTTTGTTGAGCGCTTCGATATACCGGTCTATCACCCGGATGTGCGGGTCTGGGAGATCTTCGATCACAACGGCGAAGGGATGGCGCTGTTTTACGGTGACTACTACGCTCGTGACTCAAAGAGCGGCGGCGCATGGATGGATGTGTTTGTCGAACAGTCGACTCTGCGCGCGCAGCGCCCGGTTATCTACAATGTCTGCAACTACGTCCGCCCGCAGGCAGGGCAAAGCGCGCTGCTGTCGTGGGATGAGGTGATCACCCTGTTTCATGAGTTCGGCCATACCCTGCATGGGCTGTTCGCCAGCCAGCGCTACGCCAGTCTCTCGGGGACCAATACGCCGCGCGATTTTGTCGAATTTCCTTCGCAGATCTTCGAACACTGGGCCAGCCAGCCGCAGGTGTTTGCCCACTACGCGAAGCACTACCAGTCCGGGGAGCCGATGCCGCAGGCGCTACGCGACAATATGTTGCGTGCGGCAACCTTCAATAAAGGGTACGACATGAGCGAGCTGTTGGCTGCTGCGTTACTCGATATGCGGTGGCATAGCCTGTCGACCTCGGCATTACCGGAGGAGGTGGACGCGTTTGAGCAGCTGGTGCTTCGGGAAGAGAACCTGGATCTGGCGGCGGTCCCCCCGCGCTATCGCAGCAGCTGTTTCTCCCATATCTTCGGCGGCGGCTATGCGGCAGGCTATTACGCCTATCTGTGGACCCAGATGCTGGCCGACGACGGCTATCAATGGTTCGTGGAGCAGGGCGGTTTGACCCGTGAGAACGGTCAGCGTTTCCGTGAGGCGATTTTATCACGCGGGAACAGCACTGATTTAGCTGAACTGTATCGCCAGTGGCGCGGACACGATCCGCAGATTGAGCCGATGCTGAAAAATCGCGGGTTGAGTGCGTAGGGCAATTTTAGTCTGACAAGATAACCGGGCGTGCTGCCCGGTTTTTTGTCTGATCTAGTCGTAACCTTATATTTCTTTTACCTCACGCTGCCTAAATCTCTATCGCTCTCTCTCCCTTTAAGCATTAACGTGGCTTCTTCGATACGAATGAAGCGCCCGGAATCATCTATTTCAGCGAACATATAAACTTCCATGTCCACCTCTTCTCCGCTGCGCCTGGTGCACAGAACGCGATGCCTTGTGGCATAAAGATTCCCGTTACGAAGTTCGTCATGTAACTCAATTTTAGCGAAGGCGATAATTTCCCGGAGTCTACGCGCATGCTGAGCAAAGCCATCTAATCCTTCCCACTTGTTATCAGTGCGCTGCCGATAACCGGGACTAAAATAGCGACTGAGTATCCGATCCAGTGGTATCTGTTGGTGGTTGATAATGTCATCCAATACCCTAGTAATAGTAATCATTTTGATGGTTAGTCCTCTGTGAAAGTGATGAATACTTTACAATCGACTAACTGGCTTCAGTACGGTATAAAAGACATTAAACACCTCAAACACGCCAATATGCACGATCCATTGATTCCATTCGAACCGGTGTTTTCACCCCAGGGACCCACTTTACTCGTCGCGGTACGTCAGTCTGAGGTAATACGGGAGACTCCACGCCACCATCACAGCTGTGGGCAGTTAATCGGTGCCATACGTGGGCTACTTACGGTCGATGGCGGTGATTGTCGCTGGGTGGTACCGGCAACACATGCCGTCTGGATACCGCCAGGTGTTCCGCACGGCCTGCGCTCGCACGGTCCATATTCAGGATGGAGTGTTTATGTTTCTGCCAAAGCCTGTGGCGAGCTACCTGATAAGCCATCTGTTCTCTCAATGACAAATCTGCTGCGTGAAGCGATAACGCGAGCGGCTGCATGGCAAGGTGTAGAGCTTAATGCGTCCCAAAAACGTTTAGCTGGCGTTATTCTTGATGAAATTGGTTCCCTTCCCAGGGTTAATCTTGGGCTTCCAATGCCGCAAGATAGCCGATTGCTCAGAATCGCGCAGGCGCTGTCAGCAAACCCGGACGACGGGCGCAGGTTGGAAGAATGGGCAGCCTGGGCCGGCATGTCATCACGCACGCTCACGCGACGATTCCGAGCCGAAACGGGTTTTAGCTTCAATGAATGGCGACAGCGGATACGCTTACTCAGGGCTCTTGAGCTACTGGCTGCCGGCAAGCCAGTGACGGCGATAGCGCTGGATCTGGGATATGACAATGTGAGTGCCTTCATAGCCTTGTTCCGTCGGATGTTCGGAACTACTCCAGGGCGGTATAAAATTTAATTATCTCTTCGCTGAACATGATGCGTTATCCGCCGCTTTGATTACGTTTGTCATGGGCTGAGAGGGGCAAGTAATTCGGGCCCCTGATTTTTCACATTGCCGACCGCCCGCGTTACCGGGTGCCAGGTAAAATCGTCGGCGGAAACGGCTCCGTCGCTGGCTATCTCCGCCGCTTCCGCGCCGGTGACATCCTGCCTCATCCATTCCCGGGCGGCTTCAGGCGCCAGGACCAACGGCCGACGGTCATGAATATCGACAAGACCGCGATCGGCGGCGGCCGTCACGATCAAGAATCCTTCGGCATGGTCCCCACGTTCGAACGGAGTCCGACCAATCGCGGCCATAAAAATTGGCTGGTCATCCTTACGCTGGATAAAGTATGGCTGCTTTTTATTTCCTTCCTTTTTCCACTCAAACCAGCCGTCGGCGAAGCAGATCGCCCGTCCGTGCTCCCACAGCGGCTTGAACATCCTGCTGGAGGCTGCAGTCTCAACCCGGGCATTAATCAGCGGCGGTTTATCCCACCATCCTGGCGCATAGCCCCAGTAAACGGCATCGAGATGGAGTTGCTCATCGCGTTCATTGAGGAGTAAAACTTTTGTCCCGGGCGCGACGTTATAGCGCCCGATAGGCGCCGGGTCCCAGGCAATATCTCGTTCGGCCGCTTCCACGAGATGCGCCAGGTATTCTTCCCGGCTTTGCGCTTGCGCAAAACGTCCGCACATAGCCACCTCCAGCGTGATGTCTGACTAACAGTATAGAACAGCTGCAAAACGGTGTTTTCACCTGCCCAATCACCACGCTCCTTCCACGTCAGTAGACCATTATTTCAGGCCGTCATCTTGCCTGACGTCGCGACAGTACACGCTGGGCGTTAGGCCTGGCATTGTCCGTTTATGCTTCATCGTTATTACCCTAACGCCTGTCTGATAAAGGAAATCGTTTTTACTCTTTTTATTATCTTTCAGAATTATCGCACGGAGTTTTACCTTTGTCTGAAATGGTTGTCGCTGGGTTGTATTTGAAAACATCCAGCCCTTATTATTTAAAAAATCATCTTTATCTTTTAAAAGGTTGTTATGAGTAACTTACTATTATTAGTCCTGGCGGTGGTGTTATTGTTTACATCTTTGTTTTTTGGCCTGTCCTATGTTAGAGAAAGAAGAAAAATGAAGATGCGCTTTAATAAATTCCGACGTTAACCGATCCTTCCTGCGGAAAGCGCAAGAGCAACAGATGAGAATCTCGTTAACTCTTGTTTGGTAGCTATTTGGAATTTTTTCATAATATTGATTTTGTGAGAGAAGACCGTCTTATGGCTGATGCCCAGTTCTTGCGCTATCTGCTGATTGTTCATTCCCGTTCTGATCGCATCGATAATATAAAGTTGTGATTTGGTCAAGGTTAACCGAGGGCATTTGACACAGCGTCTGCTGTCTTTTTCCAGCCCACTGCTACTCGATGTTGTCGACTCCGTCAGACGTTTTGCAATCTGATTTTTTACGCGGCGTAAGTCGCTGTTCATGCTGATAAAAGTGGCATCGCGTAGACAAAGTGGTAACCGTTCAACCTGCAAAGCGCTGTCGGTGGCGACGAAAATAAAAATAGACGTGTGCGGAGGGAGTTTTTTGAAAAACGGGTGGCATAGATAATGTTCACCAGCGGCCATTTCTGTGAACAGCATATCAATCGGACCAAATATATCTGTGGAATAGTCCACAACGGAATACGGTTCACGGATGTGTTCTTCCTTCGCGATCTCGCTAAGCAGTTCGCAAATTCCGCGATTAAGAAATATGTTTTCAGTGTTAATTAAAATATCAGGCATAGTCATGGCGATCGTGAAAGTTGTCATGCATTTTAAGTGGAGAACATTAAATGCGTATGCCTTTAGGATATTTCTAATAATCAACAAATGCAATAAGTCTAATTTTGGACTTTGAGCTGGCGAGTAAAATTAATGGTATATTAATCAATGACTTATTTTTTAGCGTTGCGCGGGCATGACCGCTAATTTGGCACAAACTGCTTAAATTGCTTATATTGCATACGTTAATTCTGGTCTCAAATATATTAATCAGAGTTACTTATTCACTGTATGAATTGCTTTTTCAAAAATACCTTTTGCAGGCGCGGGTCCTTGAGGAGATTGCGCCTGAGCGAAACCTGGGGTGGTCATTGATAAAAAGGGGCGGGGTAGACCCGCCGCTGCGGAGGGTGAACAGCAACGGCGTACAACAGAATCAGTTATCAGGATTGTTGGAAATGCTTTTCCACACCATTCCCAGGCCGATCAACATCGACGCGAAGAGGGCGAACAGGGTGGTTGAGATAAAAATGCTGGCCATGGCGGTGCCTCAGAAAGTGCGTATGCAGATCATTAGGCACGGTGTCGGATGAAAGGTTCCTTACCCGGCCGGGTATATTTTCACCAGCGGCGTCCGGTTGACGGCAAAAAGGCGAATGCCACGTCGAAGCGCCGCTGTTGGCAAGGGGATTCTGACAGGCAGCCGGGTTGCTAACCGCGCTGTTCAAGGGGAGAATACACAACGGCAAGGGGGGAGCGATTCGGACGTTGACATCCCCTTAAACAAGTTATATATACATGTCGCTTCTGTTTATTGAATGTTAAACAGCATCAGTTATGGGACTCAGAAGCGCCACAGCCCCCGCCGTCGGGCGGGGGTAACTTCGCCACCGGCATGCTTATTTTTAACTGAGGCTGGCGAAGAAAAAATTTTTATTTCGGGTCTTGAAAAACGCGCCTTAGATATTATTTTATATAGCGGACAAGCAATGCTTGCCTTTATGTTGAGCTTTTGAATGGATATTCAGGAGGTTAATTATGGCACTCAAAACCTTGTCAGCACTCCCGGTATTTGCTGATTCTCTTTTTGCCGATCGCTTTAATCGTATTGACCGTCTTTTCAGCCAGTTAACGGGCGATACGCCGGTGGGCACTTTACCGGCTTATGATTTACAGAAAGTCGACGACAGCAATTTCCTGCTCAGCGTCAGCGTGCCTGGCTGGAAAGATGATGAGCTGGAAATAGAAACCGTAGGGGGGAATCTGCATATTTCCGGGAAACGCCAGGAAACCGATTCCTCGACAGACAGCGGTGAACGCTGGATTTATAAAGGTATCCGCCGCGCTAATTTCCAGCTCAGTTTCTCTCTTCCTGAACACGCCCAAATTAATCAGGCGCAGCTGGATAGCGGCATCTTAAAAATAGCCATCCACCAGGAGATCCCGGAGAGCGAAAAACCGCGTAAAATTGCGATCGAGAATCAGGGGCGCGTGATAGAACATAAAGTTTGATTCACCGTTGTTCCGAGGATGTTACCTTAAAGGCCCGCCCTGCGGGCCTTTATCCTTTCTCCCTGAAAATATAAATGGCCCCCCGACGACAAAGAAATCGATATGCTATTCTGTTAACAGACGCAGTGAGTCTGCTATTTCTTTCAATTTCGGCGAGGAGGAAGAATGACTGACGAGATCGATAGCGACGCAAACAGTACGCATGAACTAACCGCTGAAGTGGCTCGGGCGCTGATCGCGCGCGGTTGGCGACTGACCACGGCGGAGTCCTGCACCGGAGGGAATCTGGCGGCAGCGCTCTGTGCCCAGGCGGATACCGCGGCATTTTATGATACCGGCGTAGTGACCTTCAGCGATGAAGCCAAGCGCAACGTGCTGCAGGTTCGCGCGGAAACCCTGGCGGTACACAGCGCCGTCAGCGAAGCCTGCGTTCAGGAGATGTCCTCTGGTATTCTGGCGCTCGCCGGGGCTGATATCGCCATCGCCGTCAGCGGCTACGCCGGACCGGAGGGCGGGGAAGATGGTACCCCCGCCGGCACGGTATGGTTTGCCTGGAATTTTCGCGGCCAGACTGAAACCAAACGGATGTGCTTTGCCGGCGACTGTGAGACCGTGGTGGCGAAAGCGGTACGATATGCCCTGGCGGCGCTGAGCGAAAAGCTTGCCCACTGGCAGTGACGATGCCCGGGGGCGCGGCCTTACAGGTCCATTGCCTGGCGCGCTACCGGCCAGCAAATCTCCCCGATGCCGTTAAGGCAGGGTCGGGAAAAGAGAAAGCCCTGAAACAGGCGTATGCCCACCGACTGCAGCCAGCACCACTCCTCCAGGGTTTCGACACCTTCAGCCACCACCGTAATGCCAAGATCCTCGCAGCAGCGGACGACCGAGGCGACAATCGCCTGTTTGGTGCCGCTAATATGGATATCGCGTACCAGTTCCGCATCCACTTTGATTTTATCAGGCTGAAAACGGGTCAGTAACGACAGGCCGGAATAACCTGCGCCAAAGTCGTCGATGGCCAGCTTCATGCCCGCGACGCGCAGGGCTTTGAGCACCTTGCGGAACTGGTCGAAGCAGGTGATCACCTCTGTCTCGGTGACCTCGATCAGTACCTGATCCGGTCTGAGGCCGGCCGCCAGCAGGCTGTCCATCAGCCAGCCTACGGCGTCAGGGTGGTGATACAGCGATCCGGGCAACAGGTTAATCGCCAGCTGATGTTTCCCGAGCGGCAGCTGGCCGGCGAGAGCGAATGCATACGCTTTGCTTTCAAGATCAAAACGGTAGCGATCCTCCGCCGCAATGGCGGCAAACATTTCCACGGGAGAGCCGCCGGTTGGGCTGCGGATCAGAGCCTCAAAGGAAGAAACTCGCTTTTTAGCCGGCTCGACAATAGCCTGCAGAGCAAACTGGCAAGGTTGACCGGGCAGGTGCTGCGGCGCGGCCGTACCTGACGCGGGCATCATCATCCAGCGAGAGGGCTGCAGCGGCTCGGGCAGGCAATAGCGGCCGCCGTCGGCAATGAAGGCGCTAAGCAGCCGGAACATCCGGTCGTTGACCGGTTCGGTGACCCCAAACGTGCTAAAGCGCAGAATTTCCTCCAGCGCGCCATCGGTTTCAAACAGCCGGAGATCCAGTATGCGCATTCCGGTGCCGTGAAAACGTCGGTAGGCTGAGTAATCGCGCATCAACTCCACTACGTCGCGATGACGCGGGTCGCTTTGGATTTCGCTGAACAGCGACTCAAGTGCCTCCTCAGTCCCTTCCAGGACCTGGAAAAACTGCAGGCCGTTAAACAGCAGAATGCCGGTGATGCCAAGGGGCAAATTTTTACTGCTGGCGCGATGGACTAAAGCGTCGAGATCGACGGGCGGGCGGTCAGGATGAACCTGGCTGCGGTAAATCAGGGTGGTTAGCATAGTTGTTACGATCGCTCCCGCGGCGTAAGAACATCCGCGCTCAGCATGCAAGATGAGTATGGCCTGACCCTAAAGGAGGGCGAGGCTGATATGTACAAACATTCAACCAACCGTGATGTCCGCTACGCGGAACGCGAGCTTCACTTTGTGATTCCTTCCACTGTACAGGGAATTACACATTTGGCTATCTTTTTCTCATCCTCAATGCAAAAAGACGCTAACAGGCCTCTCATTCCCTCCTCAGACACTGGCGCTGCGTCTTATTTTACCTGTTAATATTCGCTACCAGGAATTATCCTACCATTCTATTTCCCACTCTCAAAAATGAGGCGCTGGTCTTGCCTGAATATAATCGAGTGAATATTATCACTCTAAATTAAATTCTTTTGTCAGGTTTGATATGAGCGACTTCTTTATTATTTTGTGTCTGATTTTATGTCCCATCATTTCTTTATGGAGTGGCTTTTCCTATATTCAGGAAAGGCGCAAGAGACGGTATGTTTTCCGTTCCAGAAGATGATTGTTTGACAGAATAAAATGACGAGTTGTATCAGCGTTTGGCGAGCAGTTGCACAAGGTTGTTAAACTGCTGACGGCTATTCAAATTAAATTTACTCATAATATTCTTTTTATGTGAATGAATCGTTTTGGGACTAATATTTAGCGCAGCGGCGACTTCATGCGGGCTCAGGCCAATACTGAACGCGTAAATGACTTTGGTTTGCGCGTCGCTGACCGACCTGCAGGCGCAATTAATGCAACGCCGCAGACGATTGAACGGCGGGTCTTGCCGCGGTAGCAGCGGACGTTCAATGGCGTTAGCTATCTCATCTTTCAGCCGCTGAACGCGAGCGTGAGGCGGCATAAATACCGCATGCTGCAGACAATTCGGTAAACCCTCATCTACGGTAGCGTGTTCATTGTCCGGGAAAATAAAAAGCGTATATTGTTCCGGGGCATGCTGAAAAAGATCCTGGCACAAGTACCACTCCCCCGCGACCATTTCCGTGAATATCACATCAGCTTGCGCCATCGATCCTGCATCCCATTGTTGAGAAAACTGATAGTGTGGCCGCCCGGCGGCCTTCATCGCTTCGTCAACCAGTTCAGCAATAGCGACTCGCAAATAGTGATTTTTTATATTGAACAAAAAATTAGTCATATAACTTCCCTGTGGGCATTAAAAAACATACTTGGATAAATTAAAGAATATAATGATGATGCGGGTACAATTTTTAGCCGTGGTAATCTAAGGGATGTTTTCCATTAATGCAATATCTGGTAGGGAAAGTGAGATAACGGTATATTGATATGCGAAAGTTCCTAATAAACAAAAGCTTAAGCATATATTTTTCACTATTTAAAGCCGTTTGCTGTTTTTTTATTTTTGCGATGCATAAAAAGCTTAGTGATAGCCGCGCTCTGTTGTTAAAATTAGCGGAGGACAAGAATACAGGATGTATGCCGTACTTATGAAGCAGATGCTCTATTTGAAAATGCTGGCGTGGCTGGACGATAATATCTATTGTAACCCGGCGATCGATGACCTGGCGCAGTATATGGGCTATTCGCGTCGGTTTGTGTACGACGTGTTTTACCAGTATGGCCAGTTACCCATCGGGCAGTATATTCGTCTGCGGCGGTTGACCATCGCAGCGGTCAGTCTGCGCTTAACACGACAACCGATCGCCGCTATTGCCTGGCAGTTAAGCTATGACTCGCCGCAGACCTTTTCCCGGGAGTTTAAGAAGCGCTTTTCGCTCTCGCCACGTGAATACCGTTGCGCGGCGCACTGGGACACGGCAAAGCTGTTGAAAAAGTTTCACCCGGACGGAGAGAGCCTACCTCTGGCTCGTTTTTTTTCTCTGCCGGAACAGGTCTATTACGGCTATCCAATGAAGTATGAACTGCGCCTGTCGGATTTGGTGTTGCAAAGCACCGCTAAGACGAGCATCAGACAAAAGGTTGACCGTTTTTTCACCGCTGGCGGAGGCTCGCTTTCCGTACTTTCCGACTACGCCGCGGCGAGTAAAAATGAGCTTAACGTCGAGGTTAACGCTTTTGTCGGCTGTCATGAGGCGGGAAAGCTGCCCCCCGCGCTGGCCATGAACAGCTCGCTGACCACCCGGTCAGGGCTTTATGTCGGGGTTGAATTCTACGGCAGCTGGTCACGTTATGCTCGTTTATCCAGCGATCTGTATATGGAGCTGCTGCCATCCCTGGGGGTAAGTCGTCGGGACGGCTATGACATTGAATGTTTTATAACCCGCCATGCGGAAGGCGAAGAGGCAGGGGACAGGCGCTATCGCGTACGCTATTTTATCCCGGTGACGCTGTCGGCAGCGGGTCTGCGGTCTGACAGCGGTAGTGGGTCAGGGCCTGTGCCGGGGCGAAGTTAAGGTGGCCGGAGCCACCCAGGTTAACATCAAAGCGCAAACCACAGCAGCCAGGTGATGAGAAAGCCCGTCACCCCCATGATGGTTGTCAAGACGGTCCAGGTTTTGAGTCCATCCGGCACCGAGAGTCCGAGATAGCGCGTGACGACCCAGAACCCGGCGTCGTTGACGTGCGACAGCCCGAGCGAGCCGAAGCAGGTCGCCAGCGTCACCAGCACCAGCTGCAGCGGCTCCAGACCGACAACCGCCTGCGACAGCAGACCGGAGGTGGTGAGGATCGCCACGGTGGCCGAACCCTGCGAGGCTCTGAGCACCAGCGATAGCAGAAAAGCGGCGGGCATCAGCGGCAGATGTATTGTCTCCAGCGCCTCGGCTAAGGCATTACCGATGCCGGAAGCGACCAGTACGCCGCCAAAGGCGCCGCCGGCGCCGGCGACGAGGATCACGTCCGCCGACGAGGGGATCGCGCTGCCGGTGACTTCGCCCAGCTTTTTCAGGCTCATCCGCCGACGGATGCCCAGCGTCCAGCTGGCCAGGCCCAGGGAGATCAGCAGGGCGACCGGCGGGGTACCAATGACGGTCATCAGCTGGCGAACCGCGTTTTCCGGCAGCAGAAGCGCCTGACACAGCGTCCCGGAAACAATCAGCATGATGGGCACCACGATCAGCCCACCGATAACCAGCGCATTCGGCGGCGGCAGACGGGTCTGCTGCGCGTTAACCGAGAGATCCGGTACTTCCGCCGTTTGTTGCTGCTCCAGCACGTTAATCGACAGATGATAATGGCGCCGATTGATAAACCGGGCGACAAAATAGCCCACGATACCGACGACCACCGACACCCCAATCCCCGCCAGCATCAGCCAACCGACATCGCTATGCAGAATGCCTGCCGCAGCCGCTGCGCCAGGATGGGTGGGCAGCGCCACGTGGACGGTTAACATCACGCCGGCCATCGGCAGGCCAAACTTCAGCGGCGACACGTGTGCGACTTTGCTGAAGCCGTAGATTAACGGAATGATGATGATAAAGCCGACTTCAAAAAAGACCGGGGTGCCGAGAATAAAAGCCACGATGGTTAAGGCGGCAATGGTTCGTTTTGCACCCAGTACGCCGGTCAACGTTTTCGCCAGCGATTCGGCGCCGCCGGACATTTCAATCAGCACCCCCAGCATTGAGCCCAGAATAATAATGCTGGCGATGTGGCCAAGCAGGCCGCCCATGCCTTTTTCAATGGTGGTTATAATTTTATCTGCCGGAATGCCGGTGGCGAATGCCACCAGCAGACTGACGATCAGGAGCGCCACAAAAGGATGTGCTTTCGCTTTGATCACTAACAGGAGCAACAGCACTACGCTGGCTAACGCAATAAGTAACAGCGCCGATGTCGACATAGGTTTGCCTCGGGTATTAACAGGTGTACAGAGAGTTATTTTTTTAGAAAACGGCGTTTATTTTTTCCGGTAGGGCGAGAACCACCCCAGCCCGGAAAGCGTGTCTGTCCGGGGGATATATTCGCAGCCGATCCAGCCGTCATAACCGGTTTTATCCAGTAGCGCATAGAGCCACGGATAGTTTATTTCGCCCTCATCTGGTTCATGACGGTCGGGCAGGGAGGCAATCTGAATATGGCGATACTGGCCGGCATATTCGGTAATAAGATGGCTTAAATTGCCGTCCACCTTCTGCGCGTGAAACAGATCTAACTGCACCGCCAGGTTCGGCCTGTCGACCCGTTTCACCATCGCCAGCGTCTGATATTGACTGTGGTAGAGATAGCCCGGTTTGGTCTGCGGATTCAGCGCTTCGATGAGTATCCGCTTGTCGTGGCGGGCAAAGCACTCCGCGGCGTAGCGCAGATTATCGATAAGCACGGCCTCGCAGGCTGCGCGATCCGCTCCCGGCGGCACCACGCCGGCCATGATATGCACCTGCGGGCAACCGAGCTGGCAGGCATACTCCAGCGCCAGCTCATTATCGCGTCGGGCCTCCGCGCTTCTCCCGGGGATGGCGGCGAGCCCCCATTCTCCGGCGTTGACGTCGCCGGGTGGGGTATTGAACAGCACCAGCTGCAGCTGGTTCTCCTGCAGGCGCTGTCTGATTTCCCCGGCGGCATACTCATAGGGAAACAGAAACTCAACGGCTTCAAATCCCGCCCGGGCAGCGGCGGCAAAGCGTTCCAGGAACGGCAGTTCGGTAAACAGCATGGATAAATTTGCAGCGAATTTTGGCATGGTTTTATCTCAGTTCTTTCACTTCGTCAGCGGTCAGGTAGCGGATCTCGCGGTTGCCGAGGGTAAATATCAGCCGTGCGGTCTCTTCCAGTTCCTCGGTATTGTTGGTGGCTTCGCGCAGCGATGAGCCAGTAACCACCGGTCCGTGGTTGGCCAGTAAAAAGGCGTTATAGCGGGGCGCCAGCCCGGCCAGCGCCTGGGCAATACGGTCATCGCCCGGCCGGTAGTAGGGAACCACCGGGACGTCGCCGACGCGCATCACCACATAGGGGGTAAAGGGGCGGATACAGTTGTGCGGATCGAGTCCCTGCAGGCAGGAGAGCGCGGTCAGATAGTGGCTGTGCAAGTGGACGATCGCCTTGCAGGCCGGGTTGTGCAAATAGACCGCCCGGTGAAAAGTGACCTCTTTCGACGGTTTGTCGCCGGAGATCCATTCCCCTTGCAGCGTCACCACCGACAACCGCTGAGCCTGCAGTTCGCCGAGGCAGGCGCCGGTCGGCGTCGCCAGCAGGTTGCCGTCCGGCAGCAGCAGCGACAGATTGCCAGCGGAGCCGGTGGCATAGCCGCGGCTAAATAACGAGGCGCCAATCTGCACCATTTCCTCTCGCAGTTGTTGCTCAGTCATAACGAAACTCCTGCTGGGCACGGGCAAAGAACTGGATATCGCCGAAGTTACCTGACTTCAGCGCCAGGGAGAGCGGCTGGCGGGTGTCACGCACCCAGGGCACGCCAGGGGAGATAGTCGGCCCAATATGGAACGCCTCAACCCCCAGGGTCTGCGCCACAATGCTCGACGTTTCCCCTCCGGCCACAATAAAGCGGGTAAATCCTTTCGCCTTCAGGGCGGCGGCAAGGGCGGCAAACAGCTGTTCCACCCGTTCGCTGCTGGCCTTGTCGCCATACTGCGCCTGGATCCGCTGCAGCGTTTGCGGCTCGGTGGTGGCATAGATCATCGGCGCCAGCGGCGCATCGCGCTGCGCGTCCACCCAGTCAGTCAGCGTCCTGACGTAGCTCTCCAGATCGGTAAAGCAGGCGCTTAAGTCGACGGCGCGGGCGGGGGCCTGTTGACGATAGGCCGCCACCTGGCTGTTGGTCATCACCGAGCAGGAGCCCGAGAGCACCACCGCCGGGCCGGCCAGCGGCATGCCGGCCTGAGCGCTTTCACCCCGGGCGCCATGGCGCTGCGCCCAGTCGCGGGCGAGGCCGATGGCGAGGCCGGAACCGCCGGAGACCAGCTTCATCTCCCGCAGCGCCACGCCCTGGGTGAGCAGATCCTGTTCGCTGAGGGCGTCGAGCACCACATAGCGCACCGCCGGATCGTTGACTGCCGCCAGCGCGGCGGCGACCGCCTCCGGCCCCCGGGCGACAATCGGCCAGGCAATCAGCGCGGCTTTTCCGCGCCCCTGGCGCTCAATTAAGCGGCCCAGGTGCGCATCCTCCATCGGCGTCACCGGATGGTGGCGCATTCCGGACTCATTCAGCAGTTGCTCGCCGACGAACAGGTATCCCTGATAGACCGTGCGGCCGTTAACCGGCAGCGCCGGGGAAATCACCGTCCGCGTCTCACCCAGCTCGGCCAGCAGGGCATCCAGCACCGGGCCAATGTTGCCCTGCGCGGTGCTGTCGAAAGTGGAACAGTACTTGAAATAAAACTGCTGACAGCCCTGGGCCTGCAGCCAGCGCAGGGCCGCCAGCGACTGGCTGACGGCCATTTCCGCCGGGCAGGAGCGGGTTTTCAGGCTGATGACCACCGCCTCGCTGGTCAGCGGAAGATCGCGGGTCGGCACGCCATTCAGTTGCACCGTCGGCATGCCGTTGCGCACGAGGAAGCTGGCAATATCCGTGGCGCCGGTGAAGTCATCGGCAATGACACCAAGCTGCATGTTGTCTCTCCTCACTGTTTATGGCCCGGCAGGGTGATGCCGTTGAAAATCTTGATCACCGCGCTGTCATCTTCCCGACCGAATCCGGCATTACTGGCGGAGGTGAACATATTCAGCGCGGTGGTAGCGAGCGGCAGCGGGAAGGTCAGCGCCCGGGCAGTGTCATTCACCAGCCCGAGATCTTTGACAAAAATATCGACAGCGGATTTTGGCGAGTAATCGCCATCCAGGACGTGCTGCATGCGATTCTCAAACATCCAGGAATTACCCGCCGCGTGGGTGACCACGTCATACATCGTCTCCAGTGGGATCCCGGCGCGGGCGGCAAGCGCCATCGCTTCGGCGGCAACGGCGATGTGCACCCCGGCCAGCAGCTGATGGATAATTTTTACCGTCGAGCCAAGACCAATGTCGCTCCCGATGCGGTAGACTTTGCCGGCCACGGCGTCCAGCACCGGCGCGAGTCGGGCAAAGGCGGCATCGCTCCCGGAGGCCATCACCGTCATGTCGCCGGCGGCCGCTTTCACGGCGCCGCCCGATACCGGCGCGTCGAGCATCAATAGCTGGTACTCCGCCAGCACCTCGGCAATGGCCTGAGCATCGGCGGAGGCGATGGTGGACGACACCATCACGACGGTGCCCGGCTTCAGATGGGCGGCGAGGCCGCTCTCGCCGAACAGGATCCCCCGCACCTGGGCGGCATTGACCACCAGCAGCACAACTGCATCCAGTTCCGCGGCGAACGGCACCGCGCTGGGGCCCGCGCCTTTGGCGCCCGCCGCCAGCAGTGCGCGACAGTTGTCGGGATTGATGTCAACGCCCCAGGTGTTCAGGCCCGCCTGCAGGCAGGCGCGGGCGGCGCCCATGCCCATTGAACCCAGTCCAATCACGCAGACGTTAGTGTGTGCAGCCATGCTGGTCTCCTTGTGAACATTAGTTAATTAATGTGATTTAATGATAGAATAAAGCGTTATCATGTGAATTTATGTGAGAGTTATCACGAATAACCCACATGAATATAAAAAATTCACAGGCGGAAAGAGGCTGCACAGCGGCGATTCTTGCCCTAAAATAGCGTAAAAAACAGCGGCAAAGCGCGATAACAACACCGGGTGTCGCCAGGGCCGTAGCCTGGGTGGTGACGCCTGGTGTGAAAAAATGGTAAGGGGAGAGCGGTGATTCCAATAGAACGACATCAGCGTATTTTAGCCCTGGTGGAGCAGCGTGGGGCGGTAAGCATTAACGAGCTGACGGAGATCCTCGGCGTGTCCCATATGACCATCCGTCGGGACGTCAGTAAACTGGAGGAGCAGGGGCTGCTGGTCAGCGTCTCGGGCGGCGTACGCGCCGTCAGCCGGCTGGCCGCGGAACCCAGTCATCTGGTGAAAAGCACGCTGCAGAGTGAGGAGAAACAGGCGATCGGCGCGCTGGCGGCGAGTCATATCGCTAAAAACAGTTGCATCTATCTGGATGCCGGGACTACCACCCTGGCGCTGGCGCGGGCGATCCTCGACCGGAACGATCTCCAGGTGGTCACCAATGATTTTGAGATAACCCAGCTGCTGATCGATGCCAGTCAGTGCGGCGTGATCCACACCGGCGGCACTCTGTGCCGGGAGAACCGCTCCTGCGTGGGCGAATCGGCGGCGCGTACGTTACGCCACCTGGCTATCGATACGGCCTTTATCTCCGCCAGCGGCTGGGACAGTCGCGGGATATTCACCCCTGATGAGAACAAGGTTACCGTCAAGGAGACCGTCAGCCAGGTCAGCGCGAGAAGCATCCTGCTGTGCGACAGTTCGAAATACAATCAGGTGGCCACGTTTATGGCGTTACCTTTGACCCGGTTCACCACCATCATTACCGACCGGCATCTCTCCGATGCCGCCGCCAGTCATATCGCCCGGCACGCCTGCGAGGTGCTACGAGCCGGATAACGCGCGCGGCCACCGCCGGGTTAGCGTTGCCAGTGCTCGATCAGCGCCGCGCCGATCCCGGCGATTTGCTGATTTCGCTCGGCCATGCTCGCCGGCGTATCCCGCAGATAAATCACCACAATCCGCTCTGCTTTGTTATTCGGGCCAAGCAGGGCGACAATCCCGCGCGCACCCCGTTCGCCAGCTCCGGTCTTATCGGCGATAAACCAGCCCGCCGGCAGCACGGAGCGGATCAACGGTCCGGCGACCCGATCGTCCACCATCCACTGCAGCAGCTGCCGTTGCGAACGGGCGCTCAGACGCTGGCTGGTCAGCAGCTTGCGCAGGGTCGCGGCCATGCTGGCCGGGGTAGTGGTGTCGCGGGCGTCGCCGGGAAGCGCCTCATTCAGTTCCGTTTCCCAGCGGTCAAGGCGGGTGACGTTGTCGCCGATCTGGCGCAAAAAGGCAGTCAATCCTACGGGGCCGCCGACGGTGGCCAGCAGCAGATTGGCGGCGCTGTTATCGCTCATGGTAATGGCGGCGGCACAGAGTTCGCCGACCGTCATGCCGTCGGCAAGGTGTTTTTCGCTGACCGGCGAGTAGTCCACCAGATCCTGCTGGCGATAGTGGATCTTTCGCTCCAGCTGTTCGTCACCGGCATCCACCCGCGCCAGCACTGCGCCGCAGAGCACTACTTTAAAGGTGCTCATCATGGGAAAGCGTTCATCGGCGCGCCAGGCGGTCAGCGTGCGGCCGCTGGCCAGATCCATTTCTATCATGCCTACGCGGCCCGACAGCTGGCTTTCGCTTAGTTTAATTTGCTCAAGCGGCTGCGGGCTGGCGTGTACCGCCAGCGGCAGGGTGGCTAACAGGGAGATAATACACAGGCGAAAATAACGCATAACCACAATACATCCTTGAGTGAGGGCCGATAAAGGCGAGTAAAGAAGCGACAAATAAGAATAACCCGGCGTTTTGCTGATTCACAATTCCTCTTTTTTCCTTCATCATTTGTCATCTTTTATTTCGAATAATCAATATCTAGCCCTGCCTAAGCACGCTATTTTTTGACTCAAGGCCGTGATGAACTATAAGAAAGTACTAAATACCGCACTCTGTCGGGCGTCGCTGTTTGCCGATCATCACGCCCGCCGGTCCCTGCGGTTCGCCAACGCTATATGCCATCCCGGGAGGAACTGGTGCACCCGATAATTAAGGTCATGCTGGTGGGCGGTAAGGCGGACGGGCTGTTGGTCAGCGTCGCCGATGACGCGACCGAGGTCTCGGTGACGCCTGCGCAGTACGGTGCGCTATCCGGGCAACCGTTGAGCTACCGAATTGTTAGCCAAACCATTGACGATGAACGCTATTTTTTTGGCGTTTTCAGCGACGCCCATCAGGATAGCGATAAGCTGACGCGGGTCGCCCTGACCCGTGGAATGAAAAAAATGTTCTGTTAAACCCTGCCCGAAAGGGGGCGTAAGAGGGTATGCCGGGCGCCGCTGTGCTACTGTGGCAGCCTTCTATTTCCAGGGCCGGACGCATAATGATTCAGTACATTCGTATTCAAAATTTTCGCTCAGTGAAGGATATCGCGCTGGAGCTCGGGCCGCTGAACATTGTCTTCGGCCCTAACGGCTGCGGTAAATCCAATATTTATAACGCCATCCACCTGCTGACCGCTGCCGCTGAGGGCAGGCTTTCGGGGTTTATCAGCGAAGAGGGCGGTCTGGAGAATATGATGTGGTCCGGGGAGCGTTCGCCCCTCGATCGTCACCCCCGCCGGCTGCAAATCGCCTGCCGGACCGACAGCTTCGATTATGAGCTGCAGATAGGCTTCCCTGAAAAATTGCCCTATCCGACGCAATTCATGCTCGATCCTATCGTTAAAGAAGAGAATATCTGGCTGGCCGGCTACTCCCGCCGGCCTTCCTCCCGCGTACTGCAGCGCAAGAATCAGGCGGCGTTTCTCGTCGATGTCACCGGGGAGAAAAGTACTTTCACCGAGAGTATTTATGAAAATGAGTCGGTGTTCGGTCAGCTTGGCGAGCCGCACCGTTTTCCCGAAGTGTCGCGAGTGCGGGAGACCCTGCGCCGTTGGCGGTTTTATCATGAATTCGCGATTGGCCGTCATTCGCCGCTGCGTCAGCCGGCCGTGGGTTACCGTTCGCCAGTCCTCGACAGCGATGGCCAGAATCTCGCCGCCGCCTTTCAGACCATTGTCGAGATCGGCGCGGAGGAGATTTTGCATGAAATCCTTGCCGACGCCTTTCCCGGCTGCCAGTTTTATTGTGAAAACGAGCACTCGCGTTTCGCTCTGAAAATGCGTCGCGAAGGGATCCGCCGCCCGCTGCTGGCGGCGGAGATGTCCGACGGTACGCTGCGCTTTTTGTGCCTCGCTGTCGCGCTGCTCAGTCCGCGCCCGCCGGCGTTTCTGGCGATCAATGAACCGGAGAACAGCCTGCATCGCGACATGTTGCCCGCGCTGGCCCGGCTGATTATCGAGGCCTCGCGCTACAGCCAGATCTGGCTGACCAGCCACTCGGCGGAGCTGGCGGAGCTTATCGCCGCCGGGGCGCCTTGTCAGCGCTATGCGCTGGAGAATCGCGGCGGTGAGACGCGGATTGTCGAGTGAAGCCCGTCATCCCTGACGGGGGCGCTGGAGTCAGGCGGGGCTCTACGTCTCTGCGGTCGGCAGCAGACGGTTGCCGCCGCGTAGGGTGACGAACGAGAGCAGGGTGAAGCTCAGGGTTATGCAGCCGAGGATCAGATAGGCCTGATGGAAGCCGACGGTGTCGTACATCCGGCCCACCCAGGCGGAAAGCACCACCCCGGACAGCTGTTTTGACAGATTAAAACCGATCAGGAACAGGGTGGCCGAGAGGCGCGGGTTAAAGGCGGAAGAGATATATTTAAAAGTTCCCACCAGCAGGAAGGGGATCTCAAACATATGCAGCATCTTGAGGATCACCACCTCGACTGCCGATGAGGCGAAGGACGACCCGAGAATACGCACCGACATGATCATCCCCGCGGTCAGCAGGGCGTTTTTGGCGCCGATGCGGTTAACGATGGCCGGCGCGCAGAACATGATCAGCGCGTTGAGCAACTCGCCGCCGGTGGTGACGAAGCCAAACACTTCGGTACCGCGCTGCGGACTGGCGAAAAAGCTTTTGAAAAAGTTGGCGAACTGCTGGTCAAACACGTCGTAGACGCTGGCGACACCCACCACATAGACGATAAAGCCCCAGAAGCGCGGCATACGCAGCAGCTCTGCCGCCGTACGCAGCGAAAAGGCCTGGCGATTGGCGCCCAGCGCCTCGATAACCTGGGCGCTGTTGCTGCTTTCCGGCCGCGACAGCCAGAGCAGCAGACCGAGCACCAGCGCAAAGCCGGAGGCGATCCAGAAGGTGATATTGGGATCGATGCCGAACAGCACGCCGGTTATCGAGGCGCATAGCGCCCAGCCGACGCAGCCTGCGACCCGCACTTTGCCATATTCAAAGCGGTTGGCCCGGCTGACGCGTTCGATATAAGCTTCCACCGCCCCGGAGCCGCTGGAGAAAACAATCCCCAGGTAAATCCCGCCTACCAGCGAACCAGCGATAATATTCATCTGCAGCAGCGGGGAGAAAACGAAAATAAAGAATGGCGCGAACAGAATTAACAGTACCGTAATGGTCCACAGCAGATGTTTGCGCAGGCCGAGCTTATCCGACATCAGGCCGAACACCGGCTGAAAAATAATGGCGAATAACGAGATAGACGAGAAAACGATCCCGGTTTCCGTTTTAGTTAAATGGTTAACGTCCGCCAGCCACACCGGAAAAAACGGGAAGTAGGCCGACATAATGAAATAGTAAAAGAAAAAGAACAGCAGGAAATAGACGAAATTATGCCGTTCTCGTGGCGCCAGTTCTGAGAATTTCATCACCATGATCCCTTGTTATTCTGTTTGTGGGGTAGGGGCTGTCGCCCCCACGGATTAAAGGCAACGCAATGAGACCTCGTACTGCCAGCGCGTTTGGCTCAGGAGCCACTGCGGCAGCACGCTGGGGGTCCAGGAGTCATCGCCTCCCACCCCCATATGCAGGCCGTCGAGGGTGATCCACACGCCGTCTTCGGCCTGCATCTTGTGCCAGTGGTCGGTCTCCATCAGCTGACGGGTGCTCCAGGGCTGAACGGAGAAGTGGAAATGACCGCTGATGTGCCAGCGCCCCCAGTCCAGCGCCTGGGTATCACAGCGCAGGCCGTTTTCCGTCGGGAAGATGTAGGGGGTGGTCATCGCCGCCAGCGGCTGCTCCCAGCGGGCGAAGCAGGCGCTGCTCCGCCGGTCGGGGTAGTTCTCATGCGGCCCCAGACCCAGCCAGCTCACCGGCGCCTGCTGATCCGCCACCTGGAAGTGCAGCCCGACCCGCGGCAGCGGCGGCAGGGTTTCCGCCCGTTCGCCGCCCACCGCCAACCGCAGGGTTCCGTCAGCAGTGAAGTGCATGCGCCAGTGGCTGACAATCACTACCTCTTCGCCGCGCAGGTAGTGCCAGCGGCAGTCGACGAGGGTTTCATTTGCCAGGCGCTGCGCATCGCACTGGACGCAGTGCGCCTCAAGATCGTACAGGCCGGCGCTTCTCCAGCGCTCCACCCAGGCGTTGGGGTCGATACGCTCTACTTCGCTGACCCCGATGTCGTTGTCGAGCGGCGCGCGAATAAACTGGTCACGCAGGGGAGTCAACAGCTGCTCCTGACCGCCAACCGACCAGCGGCTCAGCAGACCCGTCCGGCGATCGATGGTCCAGCATTGCGAACCGGCGCGGATCTGCCAGACCTCATCGCTGACGATAAGATCCGGAGCGCCGGCAGACACGGTGAGCGCCGGCAGCGCCAGCGGGGCGGGCAGGGGAAACTGTTGCCAGGCGACGCGGTGCTCCGCTTCTGACCAGGCGGTCGCCTGGGGCTGGGTCACCTCCAGCGTCAGCCACACCGCGCGGGCGCCTTCAGGCAGGAGCAGGCTATCGAGCAGCGTTATCTCGTCGCTGCCCTCAGGGGGCAGCGCCAGGGTCAGGTCGCCGTGATACAGGGGTTCACCGGCCGCCTGCACCTGCCAGCGCAGCACTTCGTTATCGGTTGGGCGGAACAGGTATTCGCTGATGATGCGCACCCGCAGCGGCGAGGTCGACAGCAGCGTGAACTGAAAATACTGCTGGGCGTGCTTCGCCTCCACCAGCGACGGATGCGGCGTGCGATCGGGAAACACCAGACCGTTCATACAGAACTGGCGATCGTTAGGCTTATCACCAAAGTCGCCGCCATAGGCCCAGCCGACGCTGCCGTCGGCAAAGGTTTTGCGGATCGCCTGGTCGGCCCAGTCCCAGATAAACCCGCCCTGCAGCCGCGGATACTCGCGAAAGGCCTGCCAGTAATCGGCGAAGTTGCCGAGGCTGTTGCCCATCGCGTGGGCGTACTCGCAAAGGATCAGCGGCCTCTGCTCACCGGGTAGGCTGATCCATTTTTTGATCCCCCATTTGGGTACCGCCGGGATGCGATAAAGGAGTTAAACGACGGGGTACCTCGGACAGATAA
>OFCP01000522.1_pt1 | contig 24712 bp, 29 predicted proteins | sample 1520831 | NCBI WGS metagenome assembly OFCP01 (sample SAMEA2699039, study PRJEB24076) | metagenome | biome: Human gut stool | place: Spain | collected 2013-03-20 | reverse complement strand
TTTTCAATTATATGTTATCTGCTTCTTGCTTGTTCCACAAAAGAACTATGCACCGTTTGCAAAATTACAAAAAATCTTTTAAAGCAGAGAAGAATTAGGCAATTATTTTTCCTTCAATAAGAAATTAAATGATACCTCTGAATAAATTTACATTCAATGAGTTATGGAAATGTTTTCATTTTAATGAAACAAATCGTTTTCATTTGCTCTTTTAGTAATTTTTTATAAATCAGTTTGCTATGATTGAAAATGTTATAAAAATATCAGTAAACGATTTTGCATAATATTTTAAATCAGGTATTTACTCAATACTTATAGTTCTTTTGTGGAACTACTCCAATAATGACCTGATAAGTCCTTGATTGGCATCATCTATCACCGAGTTTTCCAACATTGTTAGATAAATCTGCGTTGTCTGTTCAGAGGTGTGTCCCATACCAGCACTGATGACAGAAATGGGAACATTATGGTTTCTTGCAGCAGTGGCCCAACTGTGGCGTGAGGTGTAAGATGTCAATTTGCAACCGGCAGGCAACATCTTTGATAATCGTCTCAATTGTCTATTATGGTTGTTGATTGCGACTTGATATTCTTCGTACGCTTGTTTTGTTTCCGTTGAAGTTAATATCGGGAAAACAAAAGGTGATAATGCAGATGAATATCGGTCAATTATTCGCTGTATACTTGGTTCTATACGCACACTCAATAATTGCCCTGTTTTACGGCGGGCATAACATATCACTCCGTTTTGGATATTCTCTTTCTTCAGATAGGCAATATCTACGAATGCCATCCCACGGGTACAATAGCTGAAAATAAATATATCCCTTGCAAGTGCAAGAGGAGTATCTTCTGTTAATTTCAGTTTATACAACTGCGATATTACAGACTCTGAAACAGCACGCTTGCGTGTGCGATCAATACCCGTATAGACCTCTGTAAATGGGTGTGATTGTTCAACAAGTTTTTGTCTTACCGCCTTGTTGTAAACGGCTCGCATTATACGCATATAGAATGAAATAGAATTCCTAACCATCCCTCGCTGCACAAGGAAGGCATTATAGTCCGCAATAAGTTGTTCCGTCATTGCCGAAAACGGCAAGTTGACTCCACCAAGAAACTCAGCGAAGTTCTTCATCGTTTTCTCATAATTCTGTGCTGTACCCAAACGATTGGCATTACGCATCAACCGTATCTGATTCTTCATAAAGTCCAATACAGACACATGACATTCCGGGGACTTGTAGCGTTTGATAATATCTCCAACCGAATAGGTTACTCCGCTACTATCCAAGTCTTTGACAATTCGTTTCAATAGTGCAATATCACTATCTATACGATTCTGAATAATGTTCTTGTCTGCAACACTTACAACAACCTGTTCACCGATTGCATCCCATTCGTCAGGCTGCAATCGGATATTGGTTGTTATCTGTTGTGTCGCTCTACGATGAGTCACTTGATAATAAATAGTTCCTGCACGCCCTACGACTGATGATGGGCGTAGTTTTACTTTAATTGTTGCCATAAGCGTGATAATTGATTTAAGATGATACAATAAGAGCCTTCTCTCAATTGCTTAAGGGAAGGCTCTTTAAATAACGGCTACGGGATATACAGCAATTGAAACTCTCTTTTTCTGCGGCGTTCGATGCTGGGAATTGGCTTGCCTTTATAGCAACGGTACGAGATATACTCCTCGTAAAAATCCCTGTCGCCGGACTCTATTTTCTTGATAAGGTTACTTTTCGGGCGTTTGCCATATCCCAGCAAGCGTGAATGTCCCACATTGTAAGCCAACACCGTTAGCAGCAGAGCATCTTTCCCATATTGTCGGAAATATTTGTATCGCTCCAATAGGTCGGCTCTGAGTAACGAATCCGCTTGTTCCTCGGTAATATCGGCTGTCAAGTTCTCATGTGGCAGAAGTTTATGCCCATAACCGATGTATGGATAGTGTTTTGCCGAGTGCCACCCCTCAAACTCCTTGATAAGTGCTACCGCCTTGTCGAACAGTTCCGCTGAAATCTCTTTTGGCAATGGTGGCGAAGAGTCGCCACCTCGTGTCTGTGCCTTGGCATATCCACAAAGCAAGGTCAGACATATAATCATCAACTTTATTCTCATAGATTCTCTTTTAGTGATTGGTTATGGCGGCAGACACCCGACAAGCGAGTGCCTGCCACCGTTGTTTAAGGATTGATGTTGATTGGAGAGACGATAGTTCCTATGGGAGTAATCGTGTTACCCTCTGTGGTATCCTCTTCCTCCTTTGCCTCGTTATTGAAAGTGAAGGTTAGTTGATAGAGCTGGTCGTGGTTGTCCTCGAAATATACATCTATCGTCTGCTGATCTTCACACTCCGAAGTGTAGTACAGACGGAACACATCTCTGTCAAGCGGATAGCGGTCATTAGGCAACAACACCATACCATCATCCATTCTCAATGTACCCTCGCCATCGGGCTGGAAGTAGCGGATTGTGTAGCGAGTATCGGAGAAATACCCCTCACGCACAATCTCGCAGCGTATCTCTGCTGTCTCACCCTGCACCAATCGCTTGGGAACAGGCATTGTCTCAACTGTAAAAGGATAGGCTTGCTGAACATCGAGGTCATCCTCGCAAGATGTGAAGCCCAATACAGCGGTCATCATGGCACCGCAAACCATCATATAGGAAAATAACTTTTTCATAACGCATTTAATTTTAATTGATAATAAACTTGATACCTAAACCGAACTGAGTGCTGAACTTGCCGAGCGAGCCTCCCCAAAGAACACGCTCACGCACATTGGCAAGCAGGACAATACGGTCTGTTATATAACTCTCCAATTCAAGGGTAATGGCACCGCCATAGATGAAGGCATCTTTGACAAGCAGCGTAGAGCCATCGTGTAGTAACCTGTCACCCCAATTCACCGTTTCGTAGCCTGCCAATGCAGAACCGCCGATGGAGAGGAAGAAGGTCTTTGTAGGATCGGACAGGAACTTCAGGTAGTAACCGCCCTCGGCTGTGAACTGTGCACGCGGAATGGATGTACCCCGATAGTCGTAGTTCTTGAGCAGATACTCTGCACCCACCACCCAGCGGTTAGCCTTCTTGGTATATCCCGACATCGCTATTCCCGTGTAGTAGTTGAGCGGAGATTTTGAGCCATTCACAAAGCCACCTCGTAGCTCCACACCCTTCATCTTCGGGAGATAACGCTGGGCGTATGCCTGCCCTGATGACAGGGCAAGCGACACGACTGCAACAAATAGAAACAGATACTTCTTCATAGTTATTTCACTTTAAGTTCGTTGATTACCTTTGCTCTTACGATGTCCTCACTCTCCACCGTGAAGGTCTGGTGTCTGCCACCGCTCTTCTCGTGCATCTCCACCACAAGCACCTTGTCGGCAGGGATGGTGAACTTGTCGAACACGAATACGGTACGCTCATCCTTGTTGCCCGCAACGGTTGTGGCATAATCGTATGCACGCAGTGGGAAGATAACCTGCTCCTGAATGGCTGTACGCTTCATCACCTGCTTATCCACAATCTTGAAGGTTATGAAATCCACCTCGTAAGGCACATTCGATGTATTCTTCACCTGCGTATGGAAGTAGAGCAAACCATTGTGGGTGTATAGTCCACGCAACAGATACTGGATGCCGAACGCCTTGCTGCCGATGTGCTTGATGTGGCGTTTGTTGTCCTTGTGGATAGCCTTGCTGATAAGGTGTACCAACTTAGGCGACTCACTGCCAAGCTCCTGCAAATAGATGTCGAGAGCATTGTTAGGACGGTTTACCTCACTGCCATCGTGAATAAAGTCCTTCATCTCGATATTCAGGAGCAGAGGCTCATCCGAGTACTTCACATTGAAGGTGTAAAAACTGCCGCTCTCGGTAATCACCGACATATTGGTCTCATCGCGGAAGTTCTTGACTGTAGCCTTCACTCGGATTACATTCTCCGAGCCGTCGGCCTTGCCTGCAATTAGGTTAGGCGAGCCAAGATCCACATAGCGTACCGCCGCAGGGAAGATGATGTGGGTGGTCTTGTCGTATGTCACCTCCAAGCCGTAAGGCGGTATCATACGGTCAAAGGTCAGCTTCTTTGTCAGACCGTGATAGATGTCGCCATCCTCCTGCTGCGGATAGATGTCCGCAGTGAGGGTAACATCGCCGGCTACTGTGTTAGTTACTGCGGTTGAATCAACCGACCGTGCATTGGCACTTACAACGCCCATCGTGAGGGCAAGCATTACAAAAATCTTTTTCATGTCTTTAATGTTTTAATAGGTTATTGATTGTTTTGATAAAGCATCAGTGTATATCCTGATTTGAGGTGTACCTTCTCTTCACGCATCTTCTTGGAGATATACTGCGACACGCCCTGTATGGCACCACGACCTACTTCGGACAGCAGTTGGTCTCCGGCAGACTGGTTGGTGATGGATATGCTCGTTCCGAGGTTCTGCCCCAGATTTGCCGCCATCTCCTTTGCCGCACTCGCCTCCATGGAGCCGGGTATGAAGATTCCCGCCTGTCCGTCATTGTCGTGGACGGTAAGTTCTACGGGAATGATTGTTCCGTTATGCTCCACCTGAAGAATCTCGATGTCGAGCCTTTCGCCTTTGATGCTGCCTTCGCCCGTGATGAGGGTGTTTCGTGGCAGTACATACTTTCCGACACGCATCGCCTCCAAGAGCCTGAGCCGTACGCTTTGACCGCTCGTGATGGTCTGGTCGCCATGCACACACGCCTTGATGGTGTTCCGTGCAGTCTGCTTCGGTGCTTCGCCTACGGCAGTGTGAAAGCCACCGCCTACAGATTGCGACAAGCGTGCTATCATCACCGAGTCGCTCACAGGCTGAACCAATGCCGACACTACGGGAGTCGTTACATGACCTACGGGCTGTGCCTTCACCTTGCCGCTTCGTGTGGTCGTCTCCACCTCCTCGGCTGAACCCTCGGAGGTGGCGGCATTGCCGGGCATATACTTCGCTGCAAGCTCGTATGATTTCTCCAAGAGTGCCACCTGGTCGGCATATGTCGGTTGGCTGTTCTGCTGTTGTACCATCGATTGCTTCAGCTCCTCAAGCTCCGCTTTCAGAGCCTCCTTTTCGGGATCCTCACGTGGCTGCTCGTAGAAACTGCCGAGTGTGGCGTTGATGTCATTGTAAGCAGATGTGGATGTGGAGAACGAGTTGCTGCGACTGCTACTGCCACTTCGGTATGACGAGCCACCACCGCCTGTGTATCTCGGCTCTTCGGGTATCTCGACCACCTCTTCCTCCTCGTCATCGGTGGTCATTGCCGTAAAGTCCTCAAGGGTACGCATCTTCTGCTCCTGCTTGACACGCATATCCTCCAGTTCGTAGGCTGCAATCTTATCCGCCTCGATGCCTGCACCTCGCGGATCGGGAAGTTCAGCGTTGAAGCCCACCTTCTGCTGCTCTGCCTGTACTTGCTCCTTCGATGGCTTGAAGATGAAGTAGAATGACACAAGGCATAGCATAACCATTCCGGCATATATAAGCCATTTCTTGATTTGCTCCTTTCTTTTCAGAGCGTTTGCATCGTTACTCATAGCTCTCTGAATTAAATTGGTTAAAGAACTCTTCCATCTCCCTTATCTTCTCATCCGAGAGACTGTCGGCAGGAGCTGCCTCCTCCTCGATAATCAGGTTGGTGGCAGGCGGCTCACTTCTGACATACTCCTCATACCCGTAATCGGGAGTTGGGGAAAAGATCACATAGAGGGCAAATCCCGAATATGCCAGCAGGAGGCCGTAGATGATGAGGCGTTTGGTCGTCGATGTCTTGTTGTTCCAAGACTTGTTGATTGAATCCTTGATTCTCTGAATGTACTTTTTCATCGATGTAAATGTTAATGGTGAATAATTAGGTTATCTGTCATAGACTCTCAGGTCCTTGTTCTCCACCACACGGAACGCCTCGAAGATGAATCCGTGAGGGTTGTTGTCGCTGCGTATGGAGTTAAGCAGTCGCCCTTTGGTCACTAGACTACGCTCGGTGATACTCTTCTCGCGGATGATGGATAGCCTTGCGTATGTCACCACCTCGTAGGGATAGTGGTTGAAGTTGCAGCTTATGCTATCCACTTCGATACGCTGTGTTACATTGCCTGAGATGATACGGTTGTAATATCCCTGCTCCGCAAGGTCGCTGTAATGCTCGTATGCCGAGCGGTCGCTGAGGAACATTGCCCTCTGGATATTACCCTCGATGGCACTCTTGTCGGGTGCAAGCGTGAAGAAGAGTTCGTGGAAACGCTTCACATGCTCCCTTGCCTCCACAGGACGGTTCTGCTCCAAGTCCTGAGATAGAGCCAGCATCAGCGACTTGCCCTCGTCAAGGACATAAATCTTCTGTCGTTGTGCCTCGGCAAAGCTGTATGCCTTCCAGAGGGAGAAGCCCACAAGCGAAGCACAGACAAAGAGGTAGGCAATGCCGAAGAAGCGTATCTGTCTGAAGCCGGTCTCGATGTTTTTAAGTGATTTGAATTCCATTTGAATACTGTTTAATAGGTTATCGTTTAAGTAATCTTCCTGCGATGTTACCGATGGCGGCACCTGTCGCACCTGCTGCGATGCTTCCCGTGCGGCTCGCTGTCTGTGCTACGTTCCTGCCGTAGTTACCTGCACCGCCGCCTGCCTGGATTATCCAGTTAGCCACTGTCGGAATAGTGAAATATCCGATGATGCCGATAATGAGGAAGGTGATATAGACCGCATTCGACCCGTCAGGGATGAAGTTGGGATCGGACAACTGCTCTATGTCCTTCTGTAGCATCAGTACCTGTATGCGTGCAAGCACGCTGCTGAAAAGGTCGCTCACGGGGAGCCACAGATAGATGCTGATGTATCGGACAAACCACTGCGTGAGTGAGGCATGGAAGCCGTCCCAACAGGCTATCGCAAAGGATATGGGCCCGAGTATCGAGAGGACGATGAGAAAGAATGTTCTCAGCGTGTCTATGACAAGGGCTGCGGCATTGAACATCAGTTCCAACAGTTCACGGAAGAAGTTCTGAACAGCCTTTTTCATATTGTACATCGCACGGTCCACATACATTCCGCAAGCCTCAATAGCATCCAATGCTCCCAGTTCATCGAGCTTGTTGTCAAAGGACTCCTTATCCACGAGGTAGGCCGTTTCAGGATTGCGTTTCATCGCCTCAAACTCCAACTTGTCCTTCTGCTTGCGATACTCGTTCATATCGAAGGTCTGCGTTTCAAGGATTCTGTGCGTTCCCGTCACGATGGGCGACATCACGCTGTTAAGCGTACCCAACACCAAGGTCGGGAAGAACATGATACACAGTCCGAGAGCAAAGGGACGCAGGAGCGGAAAGACATCTATAGGCTCGGCTCTTGCCAACGACTGCCAGACACGATAGGCGACGTAGAAGAGAGCACCCAATCCGGCAAGTCCTTTGGCGACACCCGTCATCTGCGAACAGAGGGGCATCATATCCACATACAGATTCTGGAGTATCTGATGCAGATTGTCAAAGTTTACTGCTAATAGTACCATAGTCGTAGGGTTTCAGGTTTACCAATAGCGTTCACTCGGCGAGCCGTAGAGGGACATCACACGGTCAACATCGTTCTGTTTTTTAGCTCTGAGATAGGACACCCCGATGTTCTTGTTGGTGTAGTACTGCACAAGCCCACGGTACTGGAGCATCTCGCTGTAACACTTGTCGATGATATCCATACGGTCTTTGTCGCTCATCGAGAGTCCGTTCTCATTGACCACTGATTTAAGGTCATTCAAGAGGTGGGCACTCTCTTCGAGCAGTTTCGTATATCCCAAAGCTATGGCACTGAGTTCCTCCACCGTAAAATAGGGGTCGTTCAGCATACGCTCAAAGCTGTTCACATAGATGTCGGTGATGTCGCCCACAAGCAGGATGGTCTGCTGTACCTTGCGTGCATCGCGGACAAGGTTCTTCACCTTCTTCAGAGCATCGTAGTACTCCTTGCCCTGCTTATAGATCTTTACTGTCTCCTGGAAGTTCTGAATCATCGTACTTGCCGTAGAGGATGTATGCACGATGTTCTTCGTGGCATTGATGATGCCTTGTGCGAGGTTGCCGGGGTCTGTCACCACCCACTGCGCCCTCGATGTCTGGCTGACAAAGAGAGCCACCAGACAGAGCATAAAAATTTTCAATCTCATACTGTTACGAATTAAAGGGTAAATACTTAATCATTGTCTTACAGAAATCACAGCCCCATCTTGCGACCTCTTGATTTGGGCTTCTGTCGGATATGCTGCTTTCGGGATGGTCTCTCCTCGGAAGAGTCGCTATGCTTTTTCTTCATTCCGTTGAAAAGCTCATCTGCATAAGGTCTTCTGCCTGTCATTCTGACAAATCGGGCATCGAGTTCCCGATATGCCTTTTCAGCCTTGGCGGAACACTCTTCCGAAGAAGCCTTCCTGTCAATACCGTACTTGGCAAGGAAATCGGGACGGATATGGATGGTGTCGTGAACATTGTCGGGGAAATGTGCAATCTGCCCCAGCTTCTCCAACTCATCGTTCAGTTTATTGAGATAAGGCACGGGAGGGCGTTCACAGATACTCTCTAAGATCTTTTCCACGGCTCGTGTCAGCCTTGCATCCACCTCAAGCACATCGGGTATCTCTCCCGTTGCTCTTTTCTGCCTATACATTGTAGAATCCATATCCTCTAACTGATGGTACAGACGGTAATCCTCCGTAAGTCCGAAGTAATCCTGCATCGACTGCGGAATATTCCAATTCTGCATCAGTGACCAATAGAGGCATGAGATGACCTCCTGGCGTCTCTTTTCGTCTGATTTTAAGTTACTATACATACTTCAAATGTTTAATGGTTGATAAAAAGGGTTACTTGCTTCGCTTGCTCTCGGCAAGCTGCTTGATGGCGAGTTCGATGTTGCCGTCCAACTTCTCGGTGAGCCGCTGCAACTCCAGCTTCTCGGTCTCCTCGGTGGTGTAGCAGTAATACTCTTCGGGAGATACCTCTGTGGCATAGACTGCCGACTGTGCTCCGCCAAGACCTATCCACACCTCCTTGTACTTCCTGCCGGGAGCATTGGAGAGGTTGATGGAGAGAATCTGTGCACGCTCCTTGTCGGTGAGTCCGAGCAAAGCCTGTATCTCATCGAACTTGTTCACATACTTACGCTGGTCGAGAAGAATCTTGCAGTCGCTGTTGTTGATGATGGTGCCCTTGACGATAGAGGAAGAGATAATGTCCTCGACCTCCTGCGTTACCACGACAGCCTCACCGAAGAACTTACGCACGGTCTTGAAGAGGTACTTCAGGTACTCGGCCATGCCCTCCTTGCTGATGGCTTTCCAAGCCTCCTCCAAGAGAATCATCTTGCGGATGCCCTTCAGCCTACGCATCTTGTTGATGAAGGTCTCCATAATGATGATGGTCACTATCGGGAAGAGTACCTTGTTGTCCTTGATGTTATCCAACTCGAAGACGATAAACCGTTTGTTGAGCAAGTCCAGCTGCTTGTCAGAGTTAAGGAGGAAATCATACTCGCCACCCTTGTAATATGGTTCCAAGACATTGAGGAATCCCCACACATCGAAGTCCTTCTCGCGTGTACGCTTTTCCTTGAGAATATCCTGATACTCGTCACGGATAAACTCATAGAAGGTGTTGAACGATGGCTTGATGCTCTTGTCAGCACGGATACGCTCCAAGAAGAGGTTCACGGCATTGGAGAGTGCCACCTCCTCGGCTCTCGTCGGTGGCTCATCGTCCCTTTTCCACAGCGTAAGGATAAGTGTCTTGATGGACTCCTTCTTCTCAATGTCGAACACTCCGTCCTCGACATAGAAAGGATTGAAGGCTATCGGATCACTCTCCTCATAGGTGAAGTAGATGCCGTCCTCGCCACCTGTACGGGCATTAATAAGGTTACACAACCCCTGATAAGAGTTACCCGTATCGACAAGCAACACGTGTGTACCTTGTTCATAATACTGTCTTACCATATGGTTGGTGAAGAAGGACTTTCCACTGCCCGAAGGACCGAGGATGAACTTGTTGCGGTTGGTGATGATACCACGCTTCATAGGCAGATCCGAAATATCCAGATGGATAGGCTTGCCCGTCAAGCGGTCCACCATACGCATACCGAACGGAGAGAGTGAATCCTGTCCTGTGGTCTCCTCGATGAAGAGGCATAGTGCCTGCTCGATAAAGGTGTAGAAGGACTCCTCGGCAGGGAAATCTCCTGCATTGCCGGGGATAGCAGCCCAGAAAAGCGTAGGTGTATCTACCGTATTGTGTCGGGGCTTGGCCTCCATCAGGGCAAGCTGACTGCCTACATCGTTCTTCACACGCTTGAGGCGTTCCCTGTCATCGCTCCACGCGAAGACATTGCAGTGGGCACGGATAGCCGTCAGCCCTTGGCTGTGTGCCTCGTTCAGGTACTCCTCAATCCACTCGCGATTAATCTGGTTGGAGCGGCTGTAACGCGATAGCGAGTGCATATTGCGTGCTGTCTGCTCGAACTTACGCAGCATCTCCGCAGAGTCATCGATGAAGAGGTACTGGTTCACGATGTGGTTGCAGGTGAGCAACACTCCGATAGGTGCAGCAAACGAGAGGCGGCAATCGCTACGGTCTGTCGAGAGACGCTCGTAACGGCTGTCGGTAGCCACGCTTGTCGGCAGGTCTTCGGGATTGGAGAGCGTATGCAGGCAGAGGTAGTTATCACCAATCTTCATCTCGCCAGCTCCGAGGGTGATGTCCTGCAAGCAGGTGGTGTCCTCCTGCGAGAGCGAGAAATACTTCTCGATGATGCCCGCAGTTGACTCCGTACCTGTAATCTCATCGCCCGTAAGACGGGTGAGCGTGATGAATCCGCTGTCGTTGATGATACGCTCGAATTGCTCGCAACACTCCAGGAATCGGCTCACCGCCTCCTTGTCCTGCATCTCCTTCGGGATGATGAAGCCACGGGTAAGGGCATTGAAACTGCTGGTTGTGCGGCTATGCTCCTTGGTGGTCTTAGTAAGGAACAGGTAACAAGTGTGCTTCAGGTAAGGACGCTCGTTGAAGTGGCGTTCAAAGGAGCGAGAGAGGAAACTGAGGTCTTCCTTCTGCAACTCGGGTGTGTAGCTCTCCTCAATGAAGAAGTCCTGCTTATGCACGATACTGTAGTTCGGCAAGACCTTGACCGCCTTGGTCCACGCCGAGTGTATCGCCTCATACTCCGCCTGTGTGACGGTGAAGAGTTCGGGAAGCTCCACACGATAGCAAACCGTGATGTCGGCATCCTTGCTGATGATGCAGTCGTGCTCAACCGACAGAATCGGGAACTTGCTTTCGAGGGTAGCTGCTTTCATTACATTTCTCATGACTTTCTGTTTTTGAGGTTAGGAATAATCAATCGCAAGAATCGTTTGCGGTTGATGATGTAGCGGGGATGGTTCTTTGCAGCCTGTATCTTCATCAAGCCCCACTCGCCATACTTGGCATTCAGGTGGAAGGTCGCCCAGACAAGTACCGAAGTGGAGATGATTCCCAGTGCGATACATATCCATTGGTTCACGCCTGCCATATACAGCACCATAAAGGCAATGAGTATGGCGAGCAGACCGCCGGCGAAGATGAAGAGGTATTGGCTGCGTAGCCCCTTGAACTCGGGGCTACGACCAATCCCTTTGTTGATTTGATAGACCGCCATAATCAGAGGAAGAATGAACGGAGAATAGTGGCGGCTACAATGAGGAAGATACAGGCACCGAACCAAGAGGCGGCTGTCTTCGAGGTGTCAGGGTCGCCAGAAGAGAACTTCGAATAGACCTTCACGCCACCGATAAGACCGACTACGGCTCCCACTGCGTAAATCAACTTGGTACCGGGGTCGAAATACGATGTTACCATATTGGTAGCCTCGGTGATACCTGCGATACCGTTACCCTGTGCGTAAGCACCTACTGTTGCAAGCATAAATGCTGCTGCGAATAATACTTTTTTCTTCATACGTCGAAATGTTTTTTAGTTATACAAAAAGTGATTTCGACTGCGAATATATAGCACTTAATCCATTGATTTTCAAATCGGTCTATACACGTCATAACGTGTCATCAGATGTCATAGTTAGGGCGTTTGGAGTGGTGGATTTTGGGGTGAAAAGAAGGACAAGAAGGCTTGTTTGAAGGATGAAATTTCAACTTTATATTGTCGGGTTAAGCGGGCGAAAACTTCCAAAAATCACAAGTTTTTGCCCGCTTTCAAGGTGTTTTTTTCTGATAAAACAACTATTATCTAATAAAAATGGAATAAAGTATGATATAATGTAGAAGAAATTTATTAACTTTGCGTCAAAGTTTAATTTCTTATCTATGGACAGAATCAAAGACCTGAATAGAATTAAGGTGGTTTTAGCAGAGAAACATCTTACAAGTAAATGGTTGGCAGAGCAGTTAGGAAAATCAACTTGCACTGTAAGTAAGTGGTGTTCGCAGAAGTCCCAGCCAGACTTACAGACCATTGATCAAATCGCGAAATTACTTGATGTAAAAAGAAGCGATCTCATTGTTGATTAAAATGTTTTTGTACTATTAAGCTATTTGTAAATGCAAATTTCCGAAGGATATGAGAATTAAAGATATTAACATAGTCAATTTTAAAGGTTTCCAAAATGAAACTGTTGTTTTCAATGGAAATCTTACGGTTGTTATCGGCAACAATACAGCTGGCAAGACCACATTGTTAAAAGCTATTCAGGTGGGTTTAGGTGCCTATCTGCAAAGTCTTAAACAACTCCCAGGCGGAGCTCCTTATCGTCGTAATTTCAGCTCACTCGACAAATTCATGAGATTTGACGAGGAGTTAAGAGATTATATACCTAATGATGAGAAACCAAGAATTACGATTAATGCGGATTTTCCTATAACTCAGTCTTTATGTGATAATTGTCCGAAAGTTTCATTTATCCCAGTACACTGGTATAGAGAATTTGCAGGTAATTACACTACACATACACGAGCATGTGCAGGTGAACTTATTGATGCTGTACATCAGATGGAGAGTTTGAGATACGATGAGAAACAAGAATCGGTATATCCATTAGTATTAGCATTTGGAGCTAAAAGAACAAGTGACTCTCAAGCCAAGAGTTCTTCTAATGTTAAGGAGAGAGCCTCACGAATAGAAAAAGCCTATAAATTTGCTTTACATGACAAGGTGGATTTCGAAGGGGCTATGGAATGGCTAAAGCACTACGACAAGGATATCAAAGATAAGAAGGAGTTTGAGGGTACAAGAGAAGCCTTTTTTGAGGCTTTACAAACAGCAATACCTGCATTGTCTGAGATCGATTTTGATAAGGGAGAGATTGAAGCGGTTGTAACAGTTACAGGACACACTCCATCCCGTCATCATTTCTCATATATGAGCGATGGCCTACAGTCTATGATAAATATTGTTTCAGAGATAGCCCATCGTTGCATTGAGCTGAATGGATGTCTTGGTCATAATGCAGTTAAGATGACACCGGGCGTGGTAATGATTGATGAAATCGACCTATACCTACACCCTCATTGGCAGAAGCATGTACTGCAGGATTTAACCAAGGCATTCCCAATGATACAATTCATTGTATCAACTCATAGCCCATTTATTGTTCAAAGTCTTCAAGAGGGACAACTCGTAAGTTTTGATGATAATGTATTGACATCTGGCGAACCTTTCCGTGAAGGTTTGGAAGATATCACATCAGAACGTATGGGTTTACAACAGGATATCCGAAGCAAGCGTTTCAACGAAATGGTTGATGTTGCGACTCGTTTATTTGAAGCGGCAGATAATGGTAGTGCTAATAAAGATGAGCTAAAAGCCAAACTCAATGAAATTGAGGCTGAGTTTAGTGATGACCCTGCATATCTCGCACTTATTAGAACAGAACTTAAGGCAAAAGTGAAATAGTTATGAGACCTGTTGAAAAGAAGAAACCTGGCGACATTGTTCGTTACACTGATTCAAATAATCAAGAGGTCGAGCATACTATACAGGAGAATTATCCCGATTATGGCGATGCAAAATTTCCTTTAGCTAGTAACATCGGTCAATATTGTTCTTATTGTGAGGGTGATGAGAAGATCCATTCATTAGAGGTGGAACATATGGCGGCTAAAAGTAAAGGTGGTTCTCTTACTGCGTGGAATAATTTTCTGTTATGCTGTAAGATTTGCAATACGACCAAAGGTGTAGAAGTGATAAATGATGATTATCATTGGCCACATTTGAATAATACTTTCTATAGTTTTATCTATGATGAAACAGGAAGAGTCAAAGTAAATGACAATATGCCTGAATTATCAAAATTAAGAGCACAGAATTTGCTCAATTTGGCTAAACTACAAAGATATCCGGGAACGGATAATCTACCGACATCGAAAGATTTCAGATGGCGCCATCGTTTTGAAGCCTGGAATTTGGCGACAATATACAAAGAAGATTTTTTAAGTGGTTCTAAGACTGTAGATGATATTATTTGCGTGGCTAAACTTAAGGGACAATGGTCTATATGGTTTACAGTATTTAAAGGTATAGATTCTGTTAGAGCTCGATTAATTTCGGATTTTCCTGGTACTTGTGCATCATGTTTCGATGCGAATAATCATTATGAACCCATTGAAAGAAATCCAGGCAGTCCTGATCCTGTATAACTAAATCTTTCACTATAGCAAGGCAAGTATTTTAATGCATTAGGCATTACGATACTTGCCTTACTTGTTTGTTCAAAATACCGCAAAGCTAATGATACCTCCAATCGGAAAACGCTGTTTTTTGAGGCTTAATTTTATAGGAAAACGCACCTAATGGTGTCAGACCACCAAAAGAATTGGTGGATATTGACAAATTGCAGTTGTTAAATTTGGTGGATATTGAATGATTTTTTCGTTGGAAAAAGTGTATTAAAGTCTAACTTATTCGCTTGAAAAAATGCAAGAATCATAAGTTTTCGTCAGTTTATCTGTATAAACACGAGTTTTTGAAGTCGGAAAAATCTGCAATAATTCCGACTAAAAAGGAGGCTTCAAACAGTATATAATTTTCTACCTTACAAAATCTTAATACTTATCGAATGTGCGGAAAACTATGCTATGGTTTTAGCGTGAATGGATAGAGAGTGAAAGTAATTATTTCTTTGGATTTTTTCATTTTTCGGCAAATTATTTGTTTGGAAAATTCCATTTTCATTCCTCTTAACCTTCATAATATGGAAGTTCAGTTCGTTATTTTGTTAGATTTATGGAAGTAGAAATCTGAAAAAGTGCTTATATATGGAAATAGGATTGTATTCAGATATGTCAAGGTCGGAAAAAAACGCTTTTATTCCGACCAAAATCGAGCCGCAAAACAGCATTCAATATGCTTATATATAATATATTGCACACTGGATAATGTGCGATAAACTATCCTTGATGTTATGCGTGCATTTTTGATTGGCTCACAAAGGGTTCATAAAGGTTTCAAAAATCCGAGAACTTTTACCTGCAATTTTGTTTAATACGTTGATTACATTGTGATTAACTAATCTCGTAAAGGGTTCACAATTGGCTCATAATGGGCTCAACATAGTAAGGCAAGAATCATAATGCACGAGGCATTACGATACTTGCCTTACTTGTTAATTGGAATAGCGGAAGCCATATAAAAACGCTGGCACCACGATTCACATCGGAGTGCCAGCAATGAAGAAAAAGACGAATTGAAATGAAAGAAAATAACAACTATCAATCATGAAAGAATCAATTATGTTTCTTGTCTTATGGAGAGCCAGACATCAACTTCACCTGTGCACACATCTCTAAAGTAATGTCGCCGAACAACCACCCAAGATTCATATCCGATAGCATCCAGAACACTCATTTTCTCATATCCTCGATTGGGCCAAAGTGAGTTTGCATCTTGTTTCGCCAATTGCAATCTGGCGTCAGGTGTTAAAAAGCCCTCCAAATTAACGATATCGCCCCTGTTGGGAAGTGGAGTATCGCCCCAAGTCAATGGAAGTAGGTTAAATATTTCACTTACATTTGCAAATACATTCATCATAGCATTGTCAATTTTAGGTTATACATACTTTTTGATATTAAAATCCTTGATTTTTCGCTCTCGTCTTTTGGACTCTGGTAGAGGGTTGCCTGATGAATCCAAATAATCGAAAAGCAATCGATCAATCTTTTGCTGGTCGGCAAGCTCATTTTCAATTAGTTGCAGTAATTCAGTTCCTGGCAACTTATGAAATATCGTTTGAGCAGCACGAAGACCATTCTCATCGGAGTGTGTATCCGAGCTCAACACATCTACCATATTGTTCATCTCCTCATAGGTCATAGAGGTGTCAAAATCAGGGTCAGGCAAAATACCTTCAGGCTCCATCAACTCTTGCATGTCCTCTTCGGTCAAACCCTTTTGAGGCTCAATGTTATCCTCTACATCATCGGGGTTGACATCCTTATCCACAGGAAGTTCTACCTGTTTCAACTCCAACGAATGTGTGGGTATTGTGCGAGCAGCATTAATATCCTCATAGTAGATAATGTTGGATTTACCCATTACCTCATTCGGATCATCATCAACGGGAGGACTCTCTTCTACCTTCTGAGATGTTTCTGCTTGGATTGGTTTAGGCTTATCCGTAGGCAAATCCTTACCGTAGATTTTCTTGCGCCTTTCACGCTTGGCTTTCTCTGCTATTCGCTTCTTTCGGTACTTCCATAATCTGACACGAGCTATGCGTGCCCAGTTATGCAGTTTGTCCCACAAACCATAAATCTTACGGCAGAACAAGAATACCCAAAGATGATAGAATATGAATAAGGCACACAAGACCTTAACAGCGAAATATATCTTTGCCTCCATAACTACATGATTTTTGCTCTTTCGTCATTATACATCTTGATAATCTCAGGCTTGTATCTGTCTAAGTGGTCTGCAACAATGTTGCTGACAAATCCCGATATAGTAGCCTTGGGGGCAATTATAGGCAACAGACTCCTAATTAAATCCAAATCCTCCTTATCAATGTATACACGAGAGCGATTAGGGGTACTCTTACATTTCAAGAATCGCTTCCTATAGAAACTGCATTTGGAGTCAATGCCTGCATCCTTTGATATAGTATCCAATAAGGACTTTATGGCTGTTTGCTCTTTCTCTGCATATGATTCAACAACCTCCTTAGGTTTAACGATTACTTCTGCCGATTCCGTCGGCATAGTAGATTCAGAAGAATCTTCAACCTTCGGTTTGCGTTTCCAAGGCCACTTGCGATTTTCGAGTTTCTCGATTTCCTCTTTTGTCAGAGGTCTGCTAGTAACTGTAACTCCTACTTTCAATATTATAAGGAGCATAAGCATAATTACTGATGTAATGATAGATACAATGAGTAAAATTTCGATTAAGTGTGTCATAATTACTTGTTGTTTAAAAGGTTATTAATTTCGTTTGTTAAAAGGTTGTCCATCTCATCACGGTACTGCTCCAGATGAGCACTTACGATGTTGTCTATATACCTTGATATATTGATGTTCGGGGCCACAACCGAGAGAAATCTCCGTACCGCATTATGTGTTTCCTGACTTAGATAAGTCTGCTGCCTATGTTGCACGGTTCCTTCGGTCAGGAACATCTTGCGGTAATCGAAGGAATCCTCCTTACGCTTTTTAGGTTTAACGGTTGCCTTCTCCTGCACTGCGACTGGCGGTTTCTCCTCTGGTGGAGTTCCCATGACCTCGGCCGTCTTGGTTTCTACGGGAGGTGGTGCATTCTCTTTCTGCTTTTCTCTCCCGAAGATGGGGATATCTCCTGCCATAATCTCCTTGAGCATATCCTCATCGACTTCGATTTTCTTCTTTGCCATAGCTACTTCAAATTAAGTTTCACAATAAGTTCTTCTGCCAACTCTGCCAATCCGCTGCCTTTGAGTGCCTTTGCCGGTGGTGGCATCAGGGTACATCTGAAAAAGTTCTTTGTCAATAGCGACAGCTCCTTGTCGTAGCGATTGGTATGAGGAACAACCGTATCCAAAACAGTCAATTCCATCTTCTTCATAATAAGATTGTAGGTGTCAAAGACCTCGGTCGAAGCACGACCATCCTTCTTGTTCCAGAAGAAGAGGAAATCCTTGACGGGAACATCTTTTCGCTCCTTGCTGTAGTCAATGACCGTGGTTGAGAAAGCAAGGCTGCTCTGCATAACGATACGGTCCGGAGCAATCGGAGTAATGACATAATCCATATTTACAATGGTGTTGAATACTCCGCGAGAGTTCACCGTACCCGGAAGATCTACAATAATCAAATCGTAGTCGCCCTCCTTGGCTAACTTGTCCGCAGCATCACGGGCTTTCTCTGCCTCAGCTCCCACTATGGGGTAGGCTTTCTTTTGGATACGGTTCCATTGGTTGATCATCTGCTGCTTGAAGTACTCGCTGTTCTCCACGGTACGCATATCTCGTTCTTTCAAACGGATTAAACTGTACTGCGGATAATCGCAATCTACAACAGCCACATTAAGTCCTTTAAGGTAGTGGTAATACCCGGCGAGCAATATCGTCATAGCTGATTTGCCGACTCCGCCTTTCTGGTTGCACATAGCAACGAACACTGGATTTTTCTTCATGTCTCAAAAAATTTTTAGTTATACAAAAAAATGTCTTCACCCTTGACTGAGTGGCAGAACGCTTGAAGGGCTTCACTCGTGCTGGCGGTCAATCTATCCATCTCGCACTCTTGCACTCACTCGGTCTCTCAATCTGTCATTCGCTCAGTCGTGCATGATTGCTGTCGTGCCGTCCATCTTTCACTCCATCATTCGCTCAATCTTGCAGTCGTGCACTCACTCTTTCAAGCAGGCTCTCACTCCATCGTTCAAGCACTCTTTCTGTCGCTCATCATGGCACTATCGAGGGCACTTCAGCACTCATTCACACCGCAAAGAAATAGCGAAAAATTGGAATAATCACTATGTCGTCAAGCCTCTGACTACACATGTCATTAGATGTCATCACATTGCATATAACTCACTATTTATCAATAGAATACACCTGTCTAACTTTGCATCCGAAAGGTCTATGGACGCACGACGAACGGAGTTTTCGGATGCTTCTCTCTGAGGGGAACGGCGACAGCCAATTTTACGAAGGAAAATTCATGTTCAAGCGAACATAGCAAGTTGTGTTTTGAGGCACCCGAAATGTTTTCGGGCACTCAAAACAAACTTGCCACTCGCCTGCGGCTCGGGGAGGGATTCACTCCAAAGTCGTGAATCCATAGCGGAAGTTAGTAACCAATAAAATGTAAAAGTATGCAGACGAACAACAGGAAAAACCAAAGAAAAGGTGTAGGCCGGAAACCCAAATTAGATCCAGCTATACATCGCTATGTGGTCCGATTGACATCGGAAGAGAACGGACACTTCGACATCCAATTCCAAAAATCGGGATTCAAGGAGAGGTCGAAATTTCTAAAGGCTCTGATATTCGAGCGTGAAGTAAAGGTGGTAAAACTCGACAAGGCGGCTATGGATTATTACATACGCCTGACGAATTTCTATCATCAGTTCCAGGCCATCGGCAACAACTACAACCAGACGGTGCGAGCCGTAAAAGCCAACTTCGGGGATAAGCGGGCATTCGCCCTTGTCGCCAAGTTGGAGAAAGCCACACTGGAGTTGGTAGTATTGAGCAAACAGATTATCGCCCTCACGCGCGAGTTTGAGGAGAGGCACTTGAACCGTAAAAGCGGAGGTTGATATGGTGGCTAAAATCAACAGAGGTGCTTCTCTCTACGGAGCAGTCATCTACAACCAGCAGAAGGTAAACGAGGCGACAGGTCGCATCATAGCGGGCAACCGCATGATTACCGATTCTCTCTACGACCCTGACAGGATTGTCTCTCAGACGATGTTCGCCTTTGAGAGCTATCTCGCAGCCAACAGAAACACCGAGAAGCCTATTCTGCATATATCGCTCAACCCGACACTGGACGACAATCTTACCGATAGTCAGTTTGCGGATTTGGCAAGAGCCTATATGCAGAAGATGGGCTACGGCAACCAGCCCTACATTGTCTATCTCCACGAGGACATTGACCGCAGACATATACATATTGTATCTACCTGCGTGAATGAGAATGGCGAGAAGATAGACGATGCTTACGAATGGAACCGCTCGATGAAGGCGTGCCGAGAATTGGAGCAGATGTTCGGACTAAAACAGATTGCCGACAAACGCAGGGAGTTGTTGGAGCCATATCTCAAGAAAGCGGACTACACCCGTGGCGATGTAAAGCAGCAGGTATCGAACATTCTCAAGAGTGTCTTTACCTCGTACCGTTTCCAGTCCTTCGGCGAGTATAGTGCCATGCTCTCGTGCTTCAACGTCGAGGCAAAGCAGGTCAAGGGCGAGTTCGATGGCAAGCCCTATTCGGGTATCATCTACACGATGACCGATGACAATGGCAAGCCTATCTGTACCCCCATCAAGTCCTCGCTTATCGGCAAGCGTTTCGGCTACGATGGTGTGGAGAAGCGTATCGCCTACAATGCTCAGGAGTTCCGAGCGAAGAGGTGGCAACCCAAAATCCGCAACGATGTGGCTCTGGCAATGCACGGCTCTCGCGGCAACCGCGAGGAGTTTGTGCGTCTGCTTGGCAGCAAGGGCATTGATGTGGTGTTTCGCGAGAACGATGCAGGTCGCATTTACGGTGTCACATTCATCGACCACCACAATCGTGAGGTCTATAACGGTTCCCGTCTGGGTAAGGAGTTCTCGGCAAACAACTTCGAGAAGCTATTCAACTCGCAGGGCGACATTCCTTGGGCCGATATGCCGCAAGGATTTTCGGAAAGCCACAGCCTCTCATCGGCAGACCTTGAATCGGGACTGGAGCAAGCCTTCGGAATCTTCTCGTTTGACGCTCCTGCAAATGATCCGCAGGAGGAGATGCTCTCCAAGCAGTACCAGAAGAAAAAGAAGAAGAAAAAACGCCGTTCACGCGGCATATCGTAAACCAATTTCACTAACCATTAAAACGAATTAATTATGCAACAGGAAGATGATTTGAGAGGATTGGCAAAGGTCATGGAGTTTATGCGTGCCATATCCATTATATTTATTGTAGTACATATCTACTGGTTCTGCTATCAGGCTATCGTGGATATGGGTATCAACATCGGAGTGGTAGACAAGATACTGCTCAACTTTCAGAATACGGCAGGGCTGTTCAGCAACCTGCTTGTGACAAAGGTCTTCGCCATCATATTCTTGGCTCTGTCGTGCCTCGGTACTAAGGGCGTGAAGAATCAGAAGATGACCTGGCAGAAGATTTATGCGACCTTCCTCGGAGGTCTTGTACTCTTCTTTATGAACTGGTGGTTGCTCGACCTGCCGTTCTCGCCAATCGTGAATATGGTAATCTACACCATTACGATAACTGTCGGATATATCCTTCTGCTTATGTCGGGAGTATGGATTAGCCGTATGTTCAAGCATAACCTTATGGAAGATGTCTTCAATGTGGCCAACGAGAGTTTCATGCAGGAGACACGACTGATGGAGAACGAGTATTCGGTAAATCTGCCTACGAAGTTTGTCTATCAAGGCAAGGAATGGGACGGTTGGATAAATGTCGTGAATCCGTTCCGAGCAACCATTGTATTGGGAACACCAGGTAGCGGTAAGTCGTATGCGGTAGTCAATAACTACATCAAGCAGACCATAGCCAAAGGATTTGCCACATACATCTACGACTACAAGTTTGATGACCTGTCGGTAATTGCTTATAACGAGCTGTTGAAGAATATCGACAAGTACAAGGTAAAGCCGAGTTTCTATGTCATCAATTTTGATGACCCACGACGCTCACACCGCTGTAATCCCATCAACCCTAAGTTTATGGTAGATATCAGCGATGCCTATGAGAGTGCGTACACGATAATGCTCAACTTGAATAAAACATGGATTCAGAAGCAGGGCGACTTCTTCGTGGAATCTCCGATTATTCTTTTGGCTGCGATTATCTGGTATCTTAGAATCTACAAGGACGGTAAGTATTGTACTTTCCCACATACGATTGAGTTCCTGAACAAACCGTATGCGGATATATTTACTATTCTGACCTCTTATCCTTCGTTGGAAAACTACCTATCTCCATTTATGGACGCATGGAAAGGTGGAGCTCAAGATCAGCTGCAAGGTCAGATAGCAAGTGCCAAAATTCCGCTTTCGAGAATGATTTCTCCGCAGCTCTATTGGGTGATGACAGGCGATGATTTTACCCTCGACCTTAACAACCCCAATGAGCCGAAGATACTCTGCGTAGGCAACAATCCCGACCGTCAGAATATCTACTCTGCGGCACTCGGACTATATAACAGCCGTATCGTAAAGTTGGTGAACAAGAAAGGTCAGTTGAAGAGTTCCATCATCATTGATGAGTTGCCGACAATCTATTTCCGAGGTATCGACAACCTCATTGCCACAGCACGAAGCAACAAGGTAGCTGTTTGTCTCGGTTTTCAGGACTACTCGCAGTTGGCTCGTGACTATGGCGACAAGGAGGCGAAGGTTATCCAAAATACGGTAGGAAATATCTTCAGCGGGCAGGTGGTAGGCGAAACAGCAAAGAACCTCTCTGAGCGTTTTGGCAAAATACTCCAGCAGCGTCAGTCGGTATCTATCAACCGTCAGGACACATCTACCTCCATTAATACGCAGTTGGACTTCCTTATCCCTGCCTCTAAGATTTCCAACCTCTCGCAAGGTACATTTGTGGGTAGCGTGGCGGATAACTTCGGTGAGGAGATTGACCAGAAGATTTTCCACTCACGCATCATCGTGGATAGTGCAAAGGTCAATGCCGAGACAAAGGCATACAAGAAGATTCCTATCGTAAATGAGTTCAAGGACGAAAACGGCAACGACATTATGCAGGAACAGATTGACCGCAACTACAGCCGAATCAAGGATGAGGTGGAGCAGATAGTTCAAGATGAAATGGAGCGTATAAAGGCTGATCCTGAGTTGCGTAAACGACTGTTGCCAGACGAGAAGGACGAAGAGAATAACGATTAGAATCTGTATTCCATTTCTTACCGCAAAGGTTGTCCCGTGCCTTTCGGATTGAGCAAGGTCAAGCCCTGTGGGTGTCGTGGAAAAATCATCCTCGCCCCACGGGGCTTGCGGTATTTTTCCCGCCAACCTTGCACAATCCTGCCCGGAACAGTCAAGGCGGTAAAGAAATAGAATACAGTGCTTCGCCTGTAATATGTATAACTTAAATGATAGTAAGTATGGCTAACAATAAAAAGCAATCGACAGTATGGGATAATATCCCGTCATGGGCTATCTATGCTCTTGAATATGGCATAGAGGAAGACCCTATATTGGAAGCAGATGAAGAGGAAATGATTATAAAGTTCCTTGAAGAGAATTTTCCAAGTGGCTGCATTATGACCGTAGATTGGGATTCTCGAAGAGAGTTCAATCCATTCCCGGCATTTGGGAAGCCTTGTGCAACTTATAAAGTAACCTTTAATACATTATAGATATGATTAGAATGACATTATCAGAGTATCTCCGCAAACCAAAGGATTATCGTGGAGAATGGACTTCAGAAAGATGGGATTTACCCAACTGGGAAGAAGAACGAGAGAAGTATATGGGCAAGCGTACACTTATGACAAATGTAGATGGTGCTACCTGCTTGGTTGTCGAAGGTATGGGATTGGAGATTATTGATGACTCCGATTGGAAGAAACCCGATGCTGTCAGAAAAGAGATTAGTCGCCAATGCCTGAAGTTCTTTACAGAGCGAGGTATCGAGCCTCACTATGCCGATTGCCTTATCCGCTATAAGGACAACTACGATACCGTTGAAGTGCGTATTGCCATCGGAATGGATTCCGATACCGAAAAGGATGATGACATTTTCTTCTATTGCGATACGCTGGAAGATATGAAGTCACTTGCAGAAATCGGCAGTGAGGACTTTTACATTGCCGACTGCTACGGCTTTGGAGTATATGAAGATTTATTATAAACCCCTTAAAACATATCAAGTATGAAGATTTTATGTCAAGAGCGTTATGAAAAGGCTGTTGCCTACGCAAAGGAAATCAAGAACGACACCCTGCAAAAGTGTATTGACCGTTTGAAACAGTGGGAAGAAAATCCCAATTGCCCATGTGAGATTGAACTCTACTATGACTCGGCTCCACACTCATTCGGATTCCGACAGGTATATCCAGATGGAAGAACGGGCATTGTAGGAGGTTTGCTTTACCACGGACAGCCCGACCAATCGTTTGCTGTATTGATGAATCCTATTCACGGGTGGACTATACACACATAGGATGTTGCACTCATAAAAAGAAAAGTTTCCCGTCCATATTCAATTATAAATACAATGACAGAAGGGATGGTTGAAGATTTCTTCGGAGCATGGTGTAGCCTAGAAGAAAATCCCGAAGATGTATATAACCCTGACGAGAATTGGAGGATAATTTTTCCAGTCCCATAAATGACATAAGAAAAGCCAACTTAAGCCTGTGCCTGACAGACCTAAGTTGGCTTTTTATTTTTATGAGTGCAACATCCTATGTGTGTATAGTCCACACTCATTCGGATTCCGACAGGTATATCCAGATGGAAGAACGGGCATTGTA
>OFCP01000451.1_pt1 | contig 28123 bp, 21 predicted proteins | sample 1520831 | NCBI WGS metagenome assembly OFCP01 (sample SAMEA2699039, study PRJEB24076) | metagenome | biome: Human gut stool | place: Spain | collected 2013-03-20 | reverse complement strand
CCGTATTTTGTCGGCTCTCATTTCGGCTATCGCTATCGGCGGCAGACGCATGGGGTGCTTCTCCAGATGGCTGGAATCCGGCGTGGAGTCATTGGCCTTTGCGTAGCTGCCGCACTCGTAGAGCCGGTTCATCTGCTCCGGAGCCAACGTCAAGGCCGTACAACGTATGTTGGGCCATAAGAATGCAGCCATGACGCTGGATACCTATGCAGACCTATTCGACACCGATCTTGATGATGTGGCAACATCCATCAGCAACAAGATCACCGCAGCAGAGACATTGACCACGGGAAAACTCTTGAGTCCAAACCACTCTCCGAATCCTCTTTTACACGCCTCGTGACAACGAGGTGACAACAATTCAACAAAAATCATGTGATTGAGCGAATGCTTGCAAAATTGAAAATCGTTGGAATGATTGAGTTTCATAGCTTCATCGTGAAGCGAATGGAGCGGATGACGGGAGTCGAACCCGCCTCTAAAGCTTGGGAAGCTTTCGTTCTACCGATGAACTACATCCGCAAGGTTGTGCCTTTTGGGCACGAAACTTCAGTTTAGCACGCAACGGATGCGTATGCGGACACAGACCGACATGCGATATCAATTTTCCGCAATATCACGGAAACTCAGCCGCGCGGCCGCTGCGAATAGTCGCGAAAAGATCCGCCAGCCGAGCCGACCGAATCATGCCCGGACCCATACTGCGTTCCAAATTGCGGACCACCGGCACCAGCCATCGCAGAACGTCCGCCTTGCCGAATATCCGCCGCCGCAACGCCGCTCGTGGCATAGCCACCGGCCAAATATCCGGACTGCACGCCCTGCTGACGCATCTCCTGCCCCATCTGCATCAGCCGCGCAATGCGATCCGAGGTCGGCGGGTGCGTAGAAAACAGCTTGGAGAAACCTTCCGCAGAAAACGGATTCGCAATCATCATCGCAGCAACCGACTGCGTACCAGCAGTCTTCTGCATCGGCATCGTCTCAGCGCCGTTCGAAATCTTATTCAATGCGGACGCAAGCGCCTCCGGATCTTCCGTAAGCATGGAACCATCTTCGTCAGCATCATATTCTCGCGTACGCGAAATCGCCATCTGAATAAGCGAAGCGGCAATTGGCGCAAGAATCGTACTCAACAGCACACCCAGCAATCCAAGACCATTAGAAGACGAGTCATTACGATCGTCGCGCGAATTGCCACCACCGAAATACATGAGCGAATAGCCTAGATACGAAATGACCGTCGCCATTGCGGACGCGATTGCAGACGTCAGGATGTCGTGATTGTACACGTGCATAAGCTCATGACCGAGCACGCCGCGAATCTCACGTTCGTTGAGCATCTGCAGAATGCCCTGTGTGCAGCAGACCGCCGCATGACGTTCATTGCGTCCCGTTGCGAACGCATTGGGACTCATGGTTGGGGCGATATAAATACGTGGCATAGGCTTGCCCGCCTTCGCCGACAGTTCGCGCACGATTTTGTACAGTACCGGCGCTTCCTGCTCGCTGACTTCCTGCGCACGCATGGATGCGATCGCGAGTTTGTCGGAAAACCAGTAGGATGCGAACGTTGAGCCAAGTCCGATGAGAATGTAGATACCAAGTGTGCGCTGGCTGCCACCGGTCGCCCACCAAATGAGCATGATGACGCCCCACATCAACGCGAATAACAGCGTTGTTTTCAAGCCATTGCAATGGCCATGCACCTGCAATTTGCCGTTCATGGTCACTAGCGTAGAAACGGAGTCTGAGTTTTTGCTGGATATGCGCTGGAGACTGGGCTGTGGAAAGGACTAGGGGCAGTTGCGGAAGTTCGCACGCTCAGCTTCTCCCCGGGTGTCCGATTCTCCAGAAGCGGACACCCAAGACGCATGAAAGAAGCCTGAAACCTATCAGACTGGGTTTCAAACACCCACCTTAGGCGTGAGCCAGGGCGCGCATCTGCTCCGGGTCGATGACCTTCTTATGCTCGCGACCTTCCTTCGCACCGTCGGCACGTTCGTACGCGTCGACCTTCTTCCAACCGGCGAAGTCGATCGGCTTGACTCCACGGGAGGCCAGCAAACGGTCGATGGATTCCGGATCGCGGTCCGCCGCCACACGACCACCTTCGGCTGCCTTGGACAGATCTTCCAGCATGTTGGTGACGATGAGCAGCGCGTCGGACTTGGTGGAGCCGATCAGTCCGACTGGGCCGCGCTTAGCCCAACCGGTGGCATACAGACGTTCACGCACCTGCGCGCCGTCCTCGGCCGAAGCGGTCGTGGTGATGCGTCCGTCACCGTTCGCGTTCGCCAGATGCGCGTGACGCTCGTCGTACGCGATGCCCGGCGCGGTGGCCGGCTTGTAGCCGATCGCATGGTACACGGCCTGCACCGGATACTCTTCAAACTTGCCGGTACGGCTCATCTTGCCGTCAGCCGACGTTTCGGTCTTCTCCACGCGAATGCCAACGACCTTGCCGTCCTCGCCCAGCACTTCGACCGGCGCGGAATTAAAGTGCACATAATACTTGCGATCAGCCGTATTACCCTCGTAATCCACGTCACCGTCATCTTCCATGTCTTCCGCCATCTCACGAATCGTGAACAGCTCTTCGACCATCTGACGGGTCAGCTTGTCTTTGCCGGCCTCTTCAATCGTGTCTTCATCCAAATCGAAATCGTCTTCGTTAATGATCAGCTGCACTCCCGGCAGCTTCTCCATCTCACGCAATTCCTGTACGGAGAACTTGGCTTGCGCCACACCGCGGCGGATGAACAGGTGCAGCACGCGAGCCTTGTTCTCCTTGATGCCCTCGTACACATTGTCCGGAATGTCAGTGCGTTCCTTCAGATCGTCGGCATTGCGCATGAGTTCGCGCGCCACATCCATGGCCACGTTGCCGCCGCCGATCACGGCGACTTCCTCAGCTTCAAGCGGCCATTCGCGAGCGCCGGTCGGATAACCGTCGTACCATTCCACAAACTTGGCTGCGCCATACACGCCATCCAGGTCGGCACCCGGCAGTCCAAGAGGCTTGTCCTCAACGGCACCGGTGGCGAACAGCACGGCATCGTAACGCTCAAGCAGCTCGTCGAGGGTCACGTCCTTGCCGAATTCCACGTCGCAATACAGGTGGATGTCGGGGTTGTCGAGCGTCTTTTCGAGCGCCGACGCGATGAATTTGATGGACGGGTGGTCGGGGGCCACTCCGTAGCGCACCAGGCCGAACGGCACAGGCAGCTTTTCGAACAGGTCGATGCGAGCGGCAGTGCCGAGGCCAAGCTCCTCGCCGAGCTTCTTCAACTGGCGCAGGAAAATGTCAGAGGAGTAGACGCCTGCAGGGCCGGCGCCGATTACAGCAATACGAAGTTCATGAGTTTCAGTCACGCGCTCTAGCCTAATGCATTCCCTGCATTTGCAACAGGGGCGCACGAGTATTTTCTTGCGACTTCCTCACGCATGCGCGCCCGACGGAGTACGGGGTCATGTCGCCGGCGAACACCACCGTAAGTAATAAACAAACCGTATACTATGTGCGACACTATGCACTGTCAATCGATTGACACCGCCACTGCAACGCGTTGTGGTGGGAAAATTTACGATTGTGACGCGCACCGTATCACGAAGAAGAAGAATTATGAGTGACTCCAACAACTTGGCGCAATCCAAAGCACCGGAGCAAGGCGGCGTACGCAAGCTCGACAAGAGCGACGCCGGCTATGCGAAGGATCTGAAGCCCCGTCATATCCAGATGATCGCCATCGGCGGTTCCATTGGCACCGGCCTGTTTTTGGGCGCTGGTGGCCGTCTCGCGCAGGGTGGCGCAGGTCTTGCGATCGCATACGCGGTGTGCGGTATTTTCGCGTTCCTGATGGTTCGCGCGTTGGGTGAGCTTGCGATTCGCCGTCCATCGTCGGGCGCGTTCGTGTCATATGCCCGCGAATTCTTGGGTGAGAAGGGCGCCTACGTGACCGGCTGGCTGTTCTTCCTCGACTGGTCGGTCACCGTCATGGCCGATATCACCGCCGTGGCCGTGTATTTCCACTACTGGAAGGCGTTCCAAGGCGTGCCGCAGTGGCTGTTGGCACTGATCGCCCTGGCGTTGGTGTTCGTGCTGAATCTGCTGAGCGTGAAGATGTTCGGTGAGGCGGAATTCTGGTTCGCCGCCATCAAGGTGGCCACTATCATCGCGTTCATGGTCATCGCCATCTGGGCCATCGTCACCGGCGCTCCGGTGGGCGGCTCCCACGCCGGCGTGGCCAACATCACCGACAACGGCGGCCTGTTCCCGAAGGGCATCGCCCCTGTGTTCGCCCTGACGCTGGGCGTGGTGTTCGCCTTCGGCGGCACCGAAATGGTGGGCGTGGCCGCGGGCGAGGCGAAGGACGCCGAAAAGGTATTGCCGAAGGCCATCAACTCCATGATCATCCGCATTTTCGTGTTCTATGTGGGATCCGTCGTGCTGATGGCTCTTGTGCTGCCGTACACCGCCTACTCTTCTAACGAATCCCCGTTCGTCACGTTCTTCTCCGGCATCGGCATTCCGCACGCCGGAGACGTGATTCAGGTGGTCGTGCTCACCGCGGCGCTGTCCTCGCTCAACGCCGGCCTGTATTCCACCGGCCGCACCCTGCGATCCCTGGCGGTGGCCGGCTCCGGCCCGAAGTTCGCGGCCCGCATGAACAAGCATCACGTACCATACGGCGGCATCATCATCACCTCCGCGCTCGGTCTGATCGGCGTCGTGCTGAACGCCGTGCTGCCGTCTGACGCGTTCGAAATCGTCATGAACCTCGCCGGCATCGGCATCGCAGGAACGTGGGCCGCCATCCTCGTCACGCATATCTCCTTCCTCAAGAAGGTCAAGGCCGGCGAGGAGACCCGCCCCGCGTACCGCATGCCGGGAGCCCCGTACACCAACTACATCTCGCTGCTGTTCTTCGCCGTGGTCGTGCTGTCCAATCTCACCAGCGCGGCCGGCCGTTGGACGCTGCTCATGTTCGCGGTGGTGGTTGTGACCATGATCGCCGGATGGTTCTACGTGCGCGGCCGCATCAACGGCAATCTCATGGATGAGATGCTTGACGACAACGACAACGATGTCGCCGACGTGCTGGAAACCACGGAAGTGCCGGGCAAGTAGGCACGTCATCGCAAACCTTGGCGTCGATGGCAATCGCCGGCATTCCAGCGTTCCGGCATGCTTCGGCGTCAGGCGAACGTACAATCGCAATAACTGCAATCGGGCCCTCATCGAGCGAGGGCCCTCATCATAAGAGGTGGCAATATGCGCATTCACATCACATATACCGGCGGCACCATCGGCATGATTGACTCTCCGAACGGCCTGATTCCGGGAGCCGACACTCGCAGCTGGCTGTTCCGCCTGCTGGAGGACGCGCACATGGACGCAAGCCTGTTCACGTTCACCGAGCTTGATCCGCTTATCGACTCGTCGAACGCGACGCCCGACAATTGGCAGACGATGGTTGATGACTTGCGTGCGCATCACGATGATGCCGACGCGTTCGTGGTGCTGCATGGCACCGACACGATGAGCTATTCGAGCGCCGCGCTTTCGTATGCACTGGCCGATTTCGGCAAGCCGGTGATTTTCACGGGATCGCAGCATCCGCTCGGCAAAATCGAATCGGATGCCACTGCGAATGTCACGGGTGCGCTGAACGCTGCGATGAGCGGACGATTCCACGGTGTGGGACTGTTTTTTGGACATCACCTGTTTGCCGGAAATCGCGTAAGTAAGTCGTCGAGTTGGGCGTTTGAAGGATTTTCGGCGCCTTCCGTCGGCCCGCTGGCACGCACTGGCACGCCATGGCATTGGTATGCGGGCGATTCCGCTGCGGTTGGCTGCGGTTGGACGTCGCCTCAGCCTTACTCTCGCCATGATGTTGCGGTGATCGATATGGCACCCGGCATTTCCGCGGCACGGTTGGAAGCGATGCTTACGCCGCGGCCGGAAGCGGTTTTGTTGCGTGCGTACGGCGTCGGCAATGTGCCGAGCGACGAGCCTGGACTGACTGACGTGATTGCCGACGTGCTACATGACGATGTTCCCGTTGTGATCGCGTCGCAATGTCAGCAGGCGGAAGTGCTGCTCGGCCATTACGAGACAGGCGATGCGATCGCACGCGCCGGCGCAATTGGATCTGGCGATATGACGCTGGAAGCCACGTATGCGAAAATCATGTTCCTGCTGTCGCAAGGCGTGAGCGGAGCCGACTTTGGCAAGTGGATGCGCGTATCGATCGCTGGAGAAATCTCCCCGAGCTCGCTGTAAACAATCCCAAAACTTCCGAATCTGCCTTATACATGCCTTATGTATGGCAGATTCCGAAGTTCGTCCGGAGCTATCTGCGTTATGTATGGCAGAGCTGTTTTGAGAAACCGGACTTAGAGGGTGTATTCTCGCCCCCTAAGTCAGGTTTTCTCATATGGACCTGCCAGATATAAGCGAAATACTTGCTGACAGACCTCCAAATCTGCCATATATAGGCGAGATACGGGGTTTCGAGGCGCAATCAGGCTGATTCGCCACGGTCGAAAAGCACGGTGAGCGCCCACAGAATGCTGACAACATCAATCGCTTCCTGCATGAACGCGCCGACAACCACGGGAATCAGATTGAACGCGGCCGCGATCATGCCGATAATCGCAAGGCCGAGGCCGATCAGCACCGCCTGCAACATCACCTTTTTCGTGCGGCGCGCGATGGCGATGGCCCGCGGAACGGACGCAATGTCGTCATTCATGATGACCACTTGCGCAGATTCGGAAGCCGCGGTGGACGTGCCGTCGGTCATGGCCATGCCGATATCGGCAACCGCAAGTACGGGGGCGTCGTTGACGCCGTCACCGACCATCATGGTGATTTGACGATTCTTGGATTCGCCGGTTACGCGTTGCTTGATGCGATTCCACAACGACAGCTTCTGGTGCTTGGATTCAGTGGCGCTCTTGACGGCGGCAACCTTGTCTTCAGGGAACAGTTCGGACTGCACGTCGTCGATACCGACTTCGTTTGCGATGATGCGGGCGGACGCAGCCTTGTCGCCGGTAAGCATGGACAGTTCCTTGACACCCAACTCGTGCAGGCGAGCCAAAGAACGCTTCGCATTCTCGCGAGGCACGTCACGAAGTACGATGCGGGCGGCAAGACGGCCGTCAATCGCCACGTATGCAGCCATTTCGTCAGGAGCGAGCGGGGCAAACAGCGAGTTTGCGGTTTCAGGCTTGCGAGCGGCGGATTGGGTTGCGACGGACGCGGAAGTAGAGGGCGCGGCTGCAGGCTGCGCATCGTCAGGCACCCCGTTCCTCACTCCCATAGTGTCCGATTCTCCAGAATCGGACAAGTAAACACACGTTTTAGCCCTCTGGATGTCCGTTTCTGGTGAATCGGACATCCGCAGCGCATTCTGAGTCTCCCGTTTGTCCGATTCGGCAGAATCGGACACGTAATACGTCGCATCCGGCATATGCAGCACCGGCATGAATCCGGATTCGTCAGCCGTCACGTATGCGAACCGCCCCACGCGCACCTGATGCCCGTTCACTTCGCCGGATATACCCTTGCCGGACTCCTCTACAATGTTCTTCACCACCGGATAGTCGCGCCCGTGCCCCGGCAAATCGCGCTCGACGCACAGCCTCTGCCCCGCCGCATACCGCGCATACAAATCATCCATAGCCTTGCGTCCGGCCGCCGCGATGCCTTTCGACAGAATGTGCACCGAATAGCCTTCCACCACGCTAGCCATCATGAGAATATGGTCCTCATTGAACGGCGAACTCGTCTCAAACGGCTTCTCTACACGTACGACCTGCGGCTGCTTGACGGTGAGCGTGCCGGTTTTGTCGAAGAAAATATGCGATACGCGACCTAGATTTTCCAGCACATCCTGCGCTTTGATCAGGATTCCCGCTTTGGCAAGTCGCCCGGTTCCAGCCACATATGCGACCGGCGCGGCAATCAACAGCGGACACGGCGTAGCAAGCACCAATACTTGCGCAAATCGCAGCGGCAATCCGGAAATCGCCCATGCAATCCCAGCAATCGCAAGCGAAAGCACGGTAAACGGCACTGCAAGCATATCCGCGGTCTTCACGACAGCGGGGCGCGACTCTTGCGCCGACGAGACCAGCTCCAGGATCTTCTGGTATTGCGAATCGTGCGCAAGTTGCGTGGCGCGCATGGTCAATGTTGTGGAGCCGTTGACCGCACCGGACATCACGCGAGCGCCCGCATATACTTCGCGGGGAACGGGCTCGCCGTTGATGTTGCTTAGGTCCAACGTGGCCACGCCCGACAGCAGCTCACCGTCGACCGGCACCGTTTCGCCGGGCAGCACCAGGATCACGTCGCCGAGCTGTACCTGATCAACGGGGACCGTTTCGAAATGCTCCCCGGCCGCATCATACGTTTGCGAAGCACCTTTTGTGTCCGTTTCTGGAGATTCAGACGCAAAAGCACGCGTTTTGTCACCCTGGTTGTCCGATTCTCCAGAATCGGACATGTGCAGTCTCACTTCGCCACCATTTTTGTCCGATTCTGGAGATTCGGACACATAAGCATGCTTTTCACCGTCTTGGTTGTCCGTTTCTCCAGAATCGGACACTCTGACAGTACGAAATCCGTCGGCGGTCACGTCGGCCGTATGCTCGCTGCCCGACGCGTGCACATGCCCCCGCATGCCGGGCAGCACGACCACGTGCGCGGTTCGCGGTGCCGCGTCGATCAGCGCGGTCAGGTTGCTTTCGGCCTTTGACTGCGCGAATTCCTCGATCGCCTCGCCGGACGAGATCATCAGCACCACGGCCCATGCGGCCCAATATTCCTGCACTGCGACCGTCGACGCAATCGCGACGACCGCCAGCAGATCGACGCCAACATGCCCGTGCCGCAGATCGTCGATCATGCCGCGTACCGTCACCACAATCGTGTACGCAACCAACGCGATCACAATCCACTGCCCAACGCCCGGATTGAACGCACTCAACCCGTCAACGCCGACTTGCGAAATCCACGAATCCCACGCAGCCTCGCCCCACGGCTTCCACTCCCCCAGCAATGCCAACGGAATCGCGGACAGAATGGTAATCGGCAGTAACGGAACCTGTTTGCACAGTCGCCAGCAAATATCGATGATTCTACGCATGAGAATCTCCTTACGCTCGTATCGGACGCCTTGTTAACCCATCGGCGCCTCGCCCGCGCGAACCATCGATACACGGCGTAAAAAGATATTTTCAGCATAGCAAATATTTGCGATTTTTGTGCCGCAATACAGCAATAAGGGCTGTGCGATTGCTCACACAGCCCTTATTGCATGCTTCTTTTGGCTTGCTTTTTGTTGATTTTCGCGGTTTTCGTTGTACTTGCGATTTCGTGGTGCCAGCCGCGTCTTCGCCGTCAGCCTATCGGGTGGCTTCCATCCGTTCGCATGTCGCGAAACGTTTTAGCCAGCCCAACAGTCTTGACTTGCGCACCGCAACAACTTGCGTCCGTCAATTCACGCACCGCATCAACATCTCGCTTTACCACAGGCCGAACGGGTCGAACAGGCCGCCACCGTCACCGTAGCCGTTGCTGCCGTTGCCGTCGCTCTGTCCATTTCCGTTGCCGTTGCCGTCATTACCGTAACCGTTGCCATTGCCGTTCTGGCTCTGGCCATCATTGCCGTTGTTCCGCTGGTTCTGGCTGTTGGAGGAGTTCGTTTGGGATTCCTCCTGGTCGAGTGTCACGTCAAGCTCCATGGTGTTGCCGTCGCGCACGACCGTCAATGTCACCTTGTCGTTCATGGCGGAGGCGCGCACGTAGCCGAGCAGCGAATAGTTGTTGTTCACCGCCTTGCCGTTGAACGCCACGATGGAGTCGCCGGCCTTCACTCCGGCCTTGGCCGCCGGGCTGTTGTCGACCACGGACTGCACCTGCGTGCAACCGCGGGTCACGCCGTCCGCCTCGACCGTGGAGCTCTTGATGGTGACGCCGAGCGCCACGTGCTGCACGGTGCCGTTGTCGATGATCTCGTTAGCCACACGCTTTACCAGGTTCGACGGAATGGCGAAGCCGATGCCGATGGATCCGGCGGTGCCGGAAGACGTTGTGGTGGATGCGATGGACGAGTTGATGCCGATCACCTGGCCGGCCGCATTGAAGGTCGGACCGCCGGAATTGCCTGGGTTGACGGCCGCGTCAATCTGCACGGCGTTGGTGACGATGTCGTTGTTGTTGTCATCGGACACGGTCACCGGGCGGTTGAGCGCGGAAACGATGCCGACGGTTGCGGTGTCATCGTAGCCGAGCGGGTTGCCGATGGCCATCACGGATTCGCCCACGGCAAGATTGTCGGAATCGGCAAATTCCGCGGCCTTCAGATCACTCGGCGGATTGTCGAGCTTGATTACGGCCAGATCGGTGGTGGTGTCGGTGCCGACGATTTGCGCTGAGTAGATGGTGCCGTTGGCGAGCGTCACTTGAATCTGCTTCGCGCCGGAAATCACATGGTTGTTGGTGACGATGTAGCCTTTGGCGCTGATGATTGCACCGGAGCCTTTGGCGCTGCCGTCGCTGGTCTCCACGTCAATGGACACCACAGAATCGGACACTTCCTTCGCCACCGCGCTCCAGTCCGCGGCCTCGCCGGATTTGGCTTTCGCCGAACCGGATCCGGACGTGTTGGACTTCACGCTGGTCAGTGAGCTGGAGGTGGGTACGGTCACCCATCCATTGGTGATTGCCGCGTAGCCGACGCCGAGGCACAATACCGCGGAGACGAGGGCCGCCACCACGCCGGTCATCACATGCCCGGTCACGCCGGAAGCGGACTTCGGCTTGGTCGCTGCGCCATTCTGCTGCGGGGCACCGAACGGATTACCGTTATTCGGATTCCCAAACGGGTTGCCGTTATTGGGAGTATTCGGCGCGGCTGGCGGCACGTTGGCTCCGCCCTGCGCAGCGGGCTTCATAAATGGATTGCCGTTATTCGATTGCGCGTTCTGCTGATCGTTCTGCTGATTTCCGCCCACATACGGATTGCCGAAGAAAGGATTGCGACGCTGCTGCGGCTGCTGTCCGGAAGCCTGCCCGTATGCGCCATACTGTGGCTGCGGAGGCATGTTCGGCGCGCCATTCGCAGCGCCATTCGCAGTACCGTTCGCGGAGGCGGTGCCACCAGCCGGCTGCGTCGGTACGGGACCGTACGCACCATATTCCGGTGCCGGACGGTACTGCTGGGTCGGCGCATCCTGCGCGGAGCCGTCGACCACGGTACGTTCACCCGCTGCGGAAGCATAATCCGGCGTATCGTCCGCCGCAGCTGCGGATTTCTCCGAAGCGCCATCGTTTGCAACAGGCATGGCGGCCGTCGGCTGATCCGCAATACCACCCTGCACGTCAATCGGTTCGGTAGCCGACTCTGCGGCATACGACTCGCCTGCGTAAGTTTGCGTCTGTTCCGCATCAACCGGCGGCATCGGCACGGTCTGCTGTTCGTCATTCTGCGGCTGCACGGCGTTCTGGTCGTTCTCTTCAGCCATTTTCGCTCCTTATTCGTCTCGCGGCATTTCACAAATCAGCAATCGTGCCGCTCGAACTGCTATCTACGAGTAAAGATACTCGCTCTGGAAGTTTCCTGAATGTTTGTTGAAAGTAGCAACCAAATACGTTCAACATCACCATTGAATCTGAAAATCGCACCAAAATGCGATCGTCACCTTCATCGCACTTTCCACATCTTCCTTGTTTTCATTTCACCGATCGCATTCTTTGCAGCACTTTCAGGAATCGCCGCTATCGCATAAAATATTCCGCATGACAAGCCTTACCGAATCATCTACCGACACAGCGCAAGACACGCAAAACGCGGCAACCGCAGTGTCCGAAAATCTCATCGAACATCCGCGTGGAGCGGAACCAGGCAAGCCGGGCCGCCGCGACGCCTTCTATTTCGAACAGAAAACCCGCCTTCCCGACGCGGCCGACGGCAAGGGACGCGGCGGCGCACGATACGGCCGCACCGGCACCATTCATACCCCCCACGGCGATATTCACACTCCGGCGTTCGTGCCCGTGGCCACGCAGGCCGCGATGAAAGCCGTTCTGCCCGAAACCATGAAGGACCTCGGCGCGCAATGCCTGCTGTCCAACGCGTTTCACCTGTATGAACGCCCCGGCGAGCAAGTGCTCGACGAAGCCGGCGGCCTTGCCAAATTCATGAACTGGAACGGTCCGACCTTCACCGATTCCGGCGGTTTCCAAGTGCTTTCGCTCGGCGCAGGCTTCAAGAAAACCCTCGCCATGGACGTGACCGGCATGAAATCAGACGACGTGATCGCCGAAGGCAAGGAGCGTCTCGCGTTCGTGGACGAGGACGGTGTAACGTTCAAATCGCCGCTCAACGGCTCACTGCACCGTTTTTCCGCCGAAATTTCAATGGGAATCCAACATAAGATCGGCGCCGACATCATGTTCGCGTTCGATGAGCTGACCACACTGATGAACACGCGCGGCTACCAGGAGCGTTCCGTGGAACGCACCTACCGTTGGGCGCAGCGTTGCGTTGCCGAGCATAAGAGACTTACCGAAGAGCGCGTCGGCAAGCCGTATCAGGCGCTGTATGGCGTGGTGCAGGGCGCGAATTATGAGGATTTGCGCAGGCATGCGGCCGAACAGATCGCTTCGTTGGACTTCGACGGCGTCGGTATCGGAGGCGCGATCGAGAAGCGCATTATCGGCGACACTTGCGCTTGGATTTGCGATGCGATGCCGGAAAGCCGACCGCGCCACGTGCTCGGCATCGCCGCAGTCGACGATATTTTCGCATGCGTCGAGAATGGTGGAGACACGTTCGATTGCGTCGCACCGGCGCGTTGCGGCCGAAATGGCGCGATTTTCACGCGCGACGGGCGCTACAACATCAAGCGCGCGCAATTCAAGCATGATTTCGGTCCGCTTGAAGAGGGCTGCGACTGCTACACGTGCACGCATTATTCGCGCGCTTATGTGGATCATGCGTTGCGTGCCCGCGAATTCAACGGTTTCACATTGGCGACGATCCACAACGAGCATTTCTTCGTGAAGCTGCTGGACGACATTCGCGCGTCGATCGACGACGGATATTTCGACGAATTCCGCGACGAAACCCTGGCCCGCTTCTACGCCAACGGATCACGCGGCTAATGCATTTCACTTGGGCTTTCCGCCCAAACGAACGCCGATCCACACTTCCGCGTTCCAAGGCGCCGACGGACAGACCCGTCGGAGCCTTTTTTCATGTGTTCCGCGCATGTCATGCATACACCCATCCGTCTCACCCCCATCCACCACCCAATGTGTCCGTTTCTCCAGAATCAGACATCTAATGCCCATACCGCCCCTCCCGGTTGTCCGATTCTGGAGAATCGGACAACCGCACCACATGTTTCATGCCCTACATGTCCGATTCGGGCGAAACGGACAACCACAATGCTTATCTCACGTTCTACTTGTCCGATTCTGGAGAAACGGACAAGTAAGCAACCTAAAAACACTCGCTGGATGTCCGAAACGCCAGAATCGGACGCACAGAGCGTCGCGCCGCTTGAATTTTCCTACGGAAAATGGCGGGAGCAAGGATGGCTCCGTCGTACGGAAGCCCACAGGGCTTCCTCCCTCCTCGCGTCGCACCGCTTATATTTTCCTACGGAAAATGGCGGCGCGACACGCCGATTTGAGGTTGCGTGGGTTTTGGTGTAAATTAGTTGACTGTCTGCGAGCGTGGCGGAATGGTAGACGCGCTGTCTTCAGGTGGCAGTGAGTGTATGCTCGTGGGGGTTCAACTCCCCCCGCTCGCACAAGCCGAAAAGGGCTGGAATCCAACGATTCCAGCCCTTTTGCTTTGCTCAAAATCAGATTCTGACAACATTCTTGACAACATTTGAATTCGTGCAGCCATAACCGACTCTTACGGAACGCAACACTCGATACACTCAACATAACAACTGTTATCTTCCTGAATCCCTTTGTTTTCAAGGGCTTTCAAAGCAAAATAACACATATAACACTAATAACAAATATGCCGGGTATCTGTTTATCTGACGGATTCGAGGACGTGAAGTAAAAACCCGGAAGCCTAATTGCTTCTCGATCGGTTTTGCGGCCAGTCTCTTTCTCTGAATTCAGAGCTCTTTCTCTGAATTCAGAGAAAGAATGTATAATTCAGAGAAAAATTCAGAGAATCAGAGCAGGCGGTGGCAAATGGCGCATGAATACGGCAAAGAAACCTTGTCCAAAGAATTCAAAAGTGACATCAAGGGCTTGCCTGATTCCGAATTAGTGGAAGCCGTTGTCGCCCTAGCCAATACGGACGGCGGACGCGTATATTTGGGAGTCGAAGATGATGGCACTCCGACCGGCGCACAGCGTAGGCATCAGGACCCTATCGGCCTATCAGCAATGATTGCCAACAAAACCGTGCCTCCGATATCGGTTCGCGCGCAATTAGTCGGAGATGACATCACCGTCATCCAAATCGACGTGCCTAAGTCACACAGCGTGGCGTCAACCAAATCAGGAAAAATCCTTCGCCGCATGGTGAAGGTGGACGGCACGCCCGAGAGCGTGCCCATGTATCCGTATGAGATTGCCACCCGTCTTTCCGATCTAGGCAAGCTCGACTACTCCGCCCAACCGGTTCCGGAAGCCACAAGGGAGGATTTCGATCAGCTGGAACGAGACCGTCTGCGTAGAATCATTGCCACTTATCAATCCAGTGACCGAAATCTGCTAGAGCTTTCAGACGAGGATCTGGAAAAATCTCTGCGACTCACCGTGTCAGTGAACGGGAATATGACACCAACCTTGACGGGACTACTACTCATCGGCCGCGAGGAATCATTACAACGCCTCGTCCCGACAAACGAAGCAGCGTTCCAAGTCCTTGTCGGCACCGACATCAAGGTAAACAAGACCTATCGTGGCCCACTGCTCAAAACCATAGAGCAAATGGCAGAGTCATTCGCCCCTTGGAATCCAGGAACGGAATTAAATGTGGGACTGTTCTCTTCGATGGTGCCCGAATTCGACGAGAGGGCTTTCAGAGAGGCCTTGGTTAACGCGTTCGGGCACAGAGATTATTCAGTTCTCGGACGTGTGCGAGTATTAGTAGACGACGCAGGACTAACCATTGCCAATCCCGGCGGATTCGTGGAAGGCATCAACATTCACAATCTACTTACCGCGGAACCACACGGACGCAATCCATGCCTCATGGACGCGCTAAAACGAACAGGCCTTGCCGAACGAACCGGACGCGGAATCGACCGTATCTTTGAGGGAGCCCTGAACTATGGCCGCCCCTTGCCTGACTATTCAAGATCCAACGGAAGCGGAGTATCGGTTCTACTGCCCCGAAGTGCGCCCGACAAAGCGTTCGTGGAGCTACTGGCCGAGGAGCGCGAACGCAGCGGCAAATCCATGTCTCTCGACGGACTGCTCATTCTGGATAAGCTCAAGCAGGAAAGACGCTGCGGTTTTGACGTGCTGTCGGACTCTCTCGACATGAGCAATCAGCGCTTGCGCACCGTATTGGGGCAGCTGACGGAGTCTGGACTCGTAGAAAGCGCCGGTTCCGGCACCCGCCGCACATACACGCTGGGAGCAAAAGTGTATCGACGCAGCGGCAAGATGGTGGAATACGTCAGACAGTCAGACATCGATAAAGTGCGCTATCCCGAATTAATTATCAAGCTAATGCGCGAGCAAAAAACCGTAAGCAAAAACGATGTGATGGAATTGCTGCACCTTGATGAGAATCAGGCGTACTACCAACTACGGAAACTCGTCAAAGAAGGTCACGCCAAGAAGGTAGGGGGCGGCCGCAACGTGCGATATGCAGCAATATGACAATGAGACATTGGCCAATCTACTGCGTCCTGCCATGTTGCAAGAGCACGTGAAGACGTAGCATGTCTTCCGGATAAGCATCAACGGCATCATCGCAATCCCTCGATTATAAGGATGATCGAGGGATTTTTCATGCCCGCATGCATGAAATTTTGCTTCGTTTAAAATCAGCTTCTGACAACATTTGAATTCATGTAGTCATAACCGGACCTTACGGAACGCAACATTCGATACACCCAACATAACAACTGTTATCTTCCTGAATCCCTTTGTTTTCAAGGGCTTTCAAAGCAAAATAACACATATAACACATATCGGCGATGCAACCGGTTATGTGCCAACTCGAATCCCGGCAACGCAGAGCTCCTCTCATATTCACATCGAGAGGCCTGAGTCGACACCTGGCGTCATGCCGGCCATCGGGTCGAGACCCGGATCTGGATCCGGCAGCATGCCGTCACCATCGAGCTGCTGCCCCCACCATTGAGGCTCCTCTGGCTCCATCGCGGAGGGCAGCTCCGATTCAGGCTGTTTCGCTTTCCGGCCAATGGCCGTGCCCGCGTTCCGATTAGAATCGGTCGGTTCCATCCGATCCGTTCCGATTTCTTCGAACTTCTCACGCAGCTCCTTGCGCGCGTCGTCGAGGCCGTTGTCTCCGCGGCCACGGCCGATGATTCCCTCCAGGGTCTCCAGCGCCTCGCCATGGTCCGCGGCAGTCATGAACACCTTGTTGGACAACTTGCCGCGGGTGAGCGCCACGTACATGTCGCTGCCGTCGCCGCCGGGCGCGGCCCAGTAGACGGCGTGGTTGCAGGTGATGCCCTGCGCGCCGTACGTCGTGGACGCGTAGCCGAGCTGCACGTGCTCGCGCACGTAGCCGGCCGATACCGTGCGGCGGCTTCCGTCACGGGCGCGCAGCCGCACGCTCCCGCCATGAATGGCGTCCACGGTGTAGGCCTCGCGGTTGAACACGCGGGCCTTGTTGTCGTTGGCGCGGCACATCACCACGTCGCCCACGCGCACACCCTCGCCGGCCACCATGTCCGGCAGACGGGCCGCGCCGAGCTGTCCCGTCCGGTGGCGGCGCTCCTGGATCGCGGCGTTCACGGCGTTGGCCTGCCTGTTCGTGCCGGTGCTGATGGTCGTGCCGGGCACGCGCATCCACTCGTCCGCGATCGCGTCGACCGTGGCCTCGTCCGAATCCGCCATGGAGACCATGCCGCGGTCCAGCGCCTCGCGCGCCAGCGCGGGCGCCGTCGCTTCGGAATGCGCGCGCAGCCGCAGGCTGAACGCCGCGTAGTCGGAATCCGCGAACCGGTGCACGTCGGTCATGTCCACCATGTTCGCGGTGTACCGTTTCGCCATGGCGAGCACGCCGCCGCGGCCGACCGCACCCTTCTGCGCGGTGTCGCCCACAAGCGTGACGCTCGCTCCGGTCTCGTCGGCGATGGCGAGCAGACGGCGGGCCTGTTCCTGGTCCATCATGCCGGACTCGTCCACCACGAGGTACGTGTTGCCGTCCATCCGGGATTCCGCCGGCACTCCCTGGTACGTGTTGCCGCGGAAATCGGTCCCACCGGGCCTGACGCGGCTCCATTCGCCGGACTTTTCGTCGTGCCGGTATCCGTACGCCTCCAGGAGCTTCATCACGGTGCAGGCGTCCGCGCCCACCTCTTCGGCCGCCACCTCCGCCGCCTTGCGGTACGGGGTGGTCAGCATGAGACGCCTGCCGGCAGCGTCGCAGAAGCTTTTGACGGCCTTGAGCATGTGGGTCTTGCCAGCTCCGGCCGCGCCCTCGACCACGGTCAATGGGTCGCCCTTGCAGATCGTCTCCACCGCCTCGCGCTGTCCCGGGTCGAGCGTGAACGCCTCCGCGATGCCCTCGAGGTCCAGGTTCTCCGACCGTTCGATGCCGCGGGCCGCGAGACGGCCCTTCAGGTCGGTCTCGCATTCCACGACCGCGTTGGACGTGAGGGACTTCATGAACGGCAGCGTCGCGCGTGGATCGTCGTCCAGGCTCTCGCACAGTCCCACCGCGTGCTCCATGATGCGGTCCGCCAAGGTCTCGATCTCCGCGCGGGTTCCGGTCACGTCCAGGTCGCGGATCTGGTCGCATACCGCGACCTCCAGATCGTTGCGGCTCCACGCGCTGCGCATTTCGGACAACGCATCGACCGCGTTCAACGCGCACAGTTCCATGTCCGCGTCGGCCACGTCGCGCGCCAACGGGGCGGGTCTGACCGGACCGCCGTCCAGCAGCCGATCCGGATCGTATCCGGCGGCCTCCAATTCCGCGAGCCACGCCTGCCAGTCGACGCAAGTGTTGTTCTCGCCCTTGGCCTTCCTGGTGTCCGCCCACGCCTGCTGGCGGAGCTTCACCATGGTCTTCGAGTCCGGTTCCGTCGTGTCTTGGTATCCGGTATGGCCGACCACGTTGCCGTCCGCGTCACGCACTTCCGCCATGCCGCCGGCATGGTTCGTCTTCCACTGCTCGACCAGTTCGGCCAGGCACCGGTTGATCTCGTCGCGGCGCTTGGAGAACACGTCCTCCGCGCCCTCAGCGAGCTGCGGGATACCGCCGCGCAGGCTGATGGTCGCGCCATGCGAGACCAAGGCCGCACGCAATTCCGGATCGCCGTACACGGTCGTCTCATACACGCCGCGGACGTTCTCGTACATGTGGTACAGCTGCCGCGAGTCCACGGCAACCCACTTGCCGTCCGCCAGACACACGTTCGCGAGTTCCAGGTGCGTGTGCATGTGCGGGTCGCCGTCACGGCTCGTCCAATGCTCCGCCGCCGCGAACAACAGCTGTTCCGACCTCATGAAACGGGTCTTGCCATGGTCCTGCCGACGGGCCAGAAGATTCGTGGACAGGTACGACTTCACGGCCTCCATGCCACGCCGCTGCGCCCTGCGGTGCGCGTCCCGCACATCCCCGTAGCGCACGCCCAGCACCTCGAGCTCCTTACAGTCGTTCAAAGGAATGTCGTAACAGCCGATCTGTCCGTCCTTGACGTCACGCAGCTTCCCGCCGGAGAACGGGTCCTTGCCATGCAGCATCGCGTCCAAACCATCCGCGTCGACGGGACGCCCATCAGTCTCCGAACCACCGGACATGCGGCTGAAACGCATCCCTCCGTTCCCGCCTTCGAGGTAGCCGCCGAAACCTCCCTCCGGCGACTCGCACTCCTCCAAATAGCGGCCCAGTGAGCCACTGCCCACGCGAATCGGCTTGATGGCACCCTGCATGACCTTGGCTCACCTCCCACAAGAACGGGAATGGCTGCTTTAGCAGCCTAAGTACCTTAGATTTCTTGCTATCTTAGCATATGCTTCTTGTTCTTTCTTGTCTTCTTATTCATGTTTTTTCTTATGTTTTATATTCTCTTATTTCTATGTTTTCTGTATCTTTCCTATTGTTCTTATCTATATTTTTCTGTTCTCCTTTTTCTTTATGGTTTCTTTATGGTTCATTGGTTATTTTCTTTATTGAGTCTGTTTTGCCGGAAAGGAATAACAATGAGTGAAGGATCCAAACGCGCCAAAGTGCGCGAGATGGAGTATTCCATCGACAAAACCGCCGAGCACCTTGGTCTGATCAGGATCGACCTAGAACCGGAACGGACGCCGGCCGAACAGCTCGCGCTCGAAATCATCAACGATCCGAGCATGCACAGCCACGGTTCCGACATCCAATGGTGGCAGCTGCCCCACGCCATCGCCATCGGCAAGGTGAAGGCTGAGGCCACGAGGAACAAATGGCAGCACGGACGGATCATCGACGGCAGACGCGTGCGTTTCCAGTCGATAGCCTTCCGCGAGAAGAACGGCGACGCCTGGGGAGTCGCGATCGCCTATGATCCTGACAAACAGCCGAAACAGCAAGAGGCCAAGAACACCGTCGCAGTGGAATCCGCCACCGAATCCGAACCGCCGCTGCCACAGCCGGACGGCCAGCAGCAACCGTCGTTCGACGGCGGCACTCAATTCATCTGAGTTCGATTGCAATAGCCAAAAACAATCACACAGACTGTTTAGTCTGCGTGACGTTCGCATATTCAACGAAGAGTCTACTCACAATCTCTTCATCGCCGGCATCTCGCCGTGAGTTTCAGATTCTTCGGTCTCAAAACTGGAATATAACCCCCTCCCAATTTTCAAAATTTGCCCTGCATTGACCGCGCGGGATAGATATGTCCTGACACGGGTGACATCCCAGCCCAGTTCACCGGCCACATCGCTCGCCGTGACCGGATTCGCTGCGCTATTCACAACGGATATAAGCCGACTCATGTTTTCACCCAGACGTCCACTACCCTCGCGTTCCCGAACCGCTTTCGCTGCAGCCTCAAGACTTCCGCCTTCCAGCTGCCAAAGTCCCGTTTGATCGTCGAACGTCATTGCATAGGAGTTTTCCGGGACGTCGCGGCTCGTGACGAACAGGGTCCCGGTATGTGACTGCCGTGGCCTATTGAGAACCATGACCGTATCGAATGCGGCGCTGATGCCCTGCGTGCCGTTGATGGTATCCACAGCATCCACCGCACCCATTTTGCGCGTATGGTGAACCACCAGAAGACTGGCGTCCGGATGCGAATCCATGATGTCATGGAAGCTGCCCAAGATTCTGCTGTCGTATGCGTAACTGCTCTCCTGCGGCCGATGCGCGTATGCAGACAAGGCGCTTCCCAGCGTATCCAGGATGACGAACGACCTTGCATTTTGCGGTTGGTCAAGGTATTCGGCAATCATTTCCGAGGCGGTACCGGCACCGGGAATCTCGGTTATGAAGGTGAGACTGTCGAGGGGCATCCGATCAGCGCCCATCATGCGCAGACGTCTCTGGAGTCGGCGTGGCCCTTTGTCATCCAGTGCAATGTAAAGCACAGGTCTTTGCTCCACACGGGCATAGCCTAGGGCGGGACCTCCCGTCGCCGCGGCTATGGAAAGCTGCAAGGCCAGCCAGCTTTTGCCGATTTTCGGACCGGCGGCAAGCAATGTCAAGCCAGAACTGATCAAGCCGGGGACCAGCCAATTGATTGAAGGCATATTCGCCTCGGATAATTCTGTTGCGGTGAAAATGGTTCGCCTATCCGGAGGTATCTGCTCATGTCCGGGATAGCCCGTTAGAGGCTCGTACGGCTGGCCATTTTGATTGAATGCAAGCATCTCGTCAATCGTCTTTCGTCTTTTGCGCGCTATAATGGTGGCGCAAGCATTAAACCCGTATCCATTGCCGTGGATGCGGGTTTTCTTCTCCCTATGCCGTGATGGTCTGCTCGTGCTCTTGCAACCATGCATCAACGTCCGACTTGCGGTAAACAACGAGTTTCGGCGATGGCTTGATAAATTTCGGCCCATTTCCGTTATAACGAAGCTGAGCCGCGATGCTTCGGGTCATGCCGGGAACATATGCGCAGAATCCAGAGATATCTAGTAATCCGTTTCGACTCTTATCTGTTCCTTCCATTTTTCCTTCTTTTCAAGTAATTCGTTTCGGGATTATATTTTTCGATTTCATTGTAACATATATATTCATATCCATTTCATACGATTCGGTTAAAACGTTTTTCTTGCATTGAAGCGTTTCAGATTTGTGACTGCTAGTCTTGATTCCATGAATGAAGAAGATTTGAATGAAGCTATCGGGCGAAACGTAAAGCGTCTGCGCCTAGAACGCAACCAGACAATCGATGACGTGGTAAAGGCCATGCAGAAGGCCGGATACCGTTGGAATGCAACGACGCAGTCCAACATCGAGAGAGGGGCCCGTCCTCTGCGCGCCAGTGAAGTACTCCCTCTGCTGCGATGCATGGGATATGATTCTGATGCGGAGGAACATATCATGCAGGTCTACGCGACGCCGACACGGAACAGGCTTGATGACCTAGCTAGGGAAATGAGCCTCACAATGATCAAATTCGAGGACGAATGGTGCAGGTTCATCCGTTTCAGGAAGCACATGCTGTCCATTCTGAACACCGAATCAAGCAAGGACGAACTAACCATTTCCGATCACGATAAGTTTGAGAAGGAATGCGAAGAACTAAGCAATCGCATGCTTGGACTCTTGAAATCAATCGCCACCGACCGCTTCGATTACCTCTCCCATCACTATCGGCACGAGGATCGCTGATATGGGCTCCATCCACTCCTACGCAAACGCCAAGGGCGAGCAACTGTACCGGGTTGCGTACCGCGACAGCGCGCACGTGCAGCATACGAAGCGGGGGTTCCGCACCAAGAAGGCGGCAAGGGTCTTTCTATCAGAAAACGAAGCGGCCATTGCAACTGGCACTTATATAGATCCGAGAAACGCGAAAACAACCGTGGAAACCATATATGGCACATGGTTCGCGGGCAAATCTGGAACTTGGTCGAAATCGTGGACGCATAGCATCGATGCGTCGTGGCGGACGCACGTCGCATCAAAATGGGGACAGCGGAGAGTGGGAGAGATACGCCATTCCGAAATACAGGTATGGGTGAGCTCTCTTGCCGAAAAGCGATCACCCACAGTCGTGCTCAGAGCCTTCGGCATCCTTAAGGGCATTTTCGAATTGGCCGTGAACGACAATCTCATACGAGAGGATCCCAGCGACAACATAGAGCTTCCCAAGAAGGTCAAGCGGGAGCGACCTATATTAACAGCGGAACAGGTTCTACGCCTGGCAGACGCCGCCGGGGACGATAGACGCGCCCTGATCCTAGTCTTGGCGTTTGAGGGGCTTCGATGGGCCGAAGCCACGGGGTTGCTGGTCAAGGACATAGACTTTGACACCATGCGGATTGAAGTGGGCAGGACCGCCACCAAGGTCGGCAGCGAGATCATAGTCGAGGAGAGGACCAAGAACTACAAAAGTCGTCAAGTGCCAATGTTCGACATCGTCGCCGAGGCTCTGAGAACGCACGTAAAGGGGAAAAGCCCGAATGATTTGGTATTCACCGATCCGGACGGCCACTACTGCCGTCAGCAAAGCATCGCCAAGCATCACACCAGCTGGTATTCCACTGCCCTGAAGAAGGCAGACGTACCGCTTGTAAGAGTCCACGATCTTCGCCATACTGCAGCGTCACTGCTCATAGCGCAGACAGCTTCTCCTTTGGGCGTTCAACGCATGCTTGGACATTCCTCGGCCACAATGACGCTTGATGTGTACGCAAACCTCACAAGCGCTGAAACAGAACGAGTCACCTCCAATTTCAATGCCTACCTTAAATCCGTCAGATAAAATATAGGTACCCAATATATGTGTTATTAGTGTTATATGTGTTATTTTGCTTTGAAAGCCCTGAAAACAAAGGGATTTGAATGTAACACCCAACATGGCATAACTGTTACAAGTGTTATATTCCGCTCTTTGCAATTAAATCTAATAATTTCAAGGGTTATGAGGTCTGTTACACAGGCTTTGCCCCGACTTTAACGCCTGATCTAGCCAAAGTCAGATGCAACACGATATGGATCATGGGTCGTTTTCTAGGCAACCCAAAAGCAGACCGGAGCGAAGCGGAGGGCTTTTGGGGCGGCAGCATCTTGCTTCCATGCGCCCATAGCAGTTGATTCATATGCGAACCATGCACCTGCAAACCCCATACGAGCGAGTCTGGAATCGCTCGTATTCCGTGGGGGGGGGGCGAACCTCCATGCGGCTGACAACCATTTGACAACAAACGTGAGTGATTCCTAGAGACTGCGGAGGTCTTGCACACATCAAAAATGTTGAAATTTCAATTATCTTCCGACATGACAAACTCACATGATGTCATAGCCACGGTTTCAACTCCCCCCGCTCGCACCATGGTGAAAGGCCGGAGTCGAAAGGTTCTGGCCTTTTCGTTTCCCCAGTGATAGTAGAGCTCAGCGGCTCCCGACATTTCCGGCAGGAATGCTCCAGGATGCCGAATCCCTTTCATCTGTCATTGGTTGTTTCGGCGGATTGCACGGAGTACGGACTCACCGGTGAGGAGTTCACCGTCAATGCCGCCGGGCAGAGCTACATCAGCTACGCGGATTACGCGATCGCCGTGGTGAATGAGGCTGAGCAGGCCGCGCACGTGGGCGAGCGCTTCTCCGTGTATGCCAAGTAGTGCTTCCCTCTCCTGTGCTGTGCATGTCTGATTCTGCAGAATCGGTCATCCGCGGCACATTTTTTATGCCCTGGTTGTCCGATTCGGGAGAAACGGACAACTGTGGGGCAGTTGTACCTGTTTGGTTGTCCGTTTCTGGTGAATCGGACAACCAAGGTATGGGTTTTGCGTTCTGGTTGTCCGATTCTGCAGAATCGGACAACTAAGGCGCGAGGGGAAGGCGGAACAGGGTAGGTCAGCGCACCAGGAAGACCATGATGATGATCATGGCGAAGCCGGTCAGGTCGGTGAAGGTGAACGCTTCGCCGGCCCAGGCCACTGCGGTGACGGTGGCCATGACCGGCTCGCTGGTGCCGAGCATGGTGGCACGCACCGCGCCGACGCGCATCACGCCGGCCATGTAGAGCCAGAACGCAAGGAATGTACCGCATACGATGGCGTAGAGCAGCAGAAGCACGCCTCGCACGTCCAGTGCGGGAATGTTCGCCCACGGTTGCGCGAACGGGCATAGAATGAGTCCGGACATGAGGAATGTGATGCCGTTGATGGTCATGTTGCCCCATTTGAGCATGAGCACGACCGGCAGAATGGACATGGCCGCGGTGCTCACCGCGTCAACCAGTCCCCATGCGAGCCCCTGCCATGGCAGCGACAGCGAGGCGAAGTTGCCACCGGTGGCGATGAGGAACGTGCCTGCGAACGCCAGGAGCACGCCGACCAATTCACGCTTGAGGGGCAGTCGTTTGCCGCGCAGGCATACCCAGGCGAGCACGAAAATCAGGTTGAGCGTCTGCAATACGGTGGCGGTTCCGGAGTTCGTCCAGTCGATGGTCATCAGGTAGGAGACCTGCACCAGAAGCACGCAGATCAGTGTGGTGACCAAATATTTCGGATACGATTTGACGTCTTTGACCGCTCCGGCGAGTTTCTGCGGTGTGGTGATGGCCGATCCGACCAGGAAGATCAGGCTGGCGAATAGCGCGCGTACGCAGGAAAGCCAGATCGGATCCAGCTGGTAGTCGCGCATCAGCAGTTTGGCCACGGTGCTGTTCATACCCCACATGGCACCGCCCAGCAATGTCATGCCAGTGCCGATAAGCAGGCTTTTCGGCGTCTGTTCCAGCACATGTTCCGTTTTTTTCGCGGTTTTTTTCGCGGTTTTTTGCGATTCGGAAGTTTTCTGCGATTGCGACGCCTGTCCCGACGTTTGCTTTGCCACGGACTGCCCTCGCTCTCTCTCCACGGCTTTCACGGCAAATTCACGGCGATTGTAACGCACACGGTACGCATATTAAACGTCAGTTATGCAAAACAGATTTATTCCGCCAAGCTTGCGTTCGGCGCTGACAAAAAATCGAGGATTTTGCCGAGATATGATCCGAGCACGGCATTCGGCATGGAAAAAATTTCGTGTAATGACTGGCTGTATCGCACTTTTTCGATGGAACCGCCGCCTTCTCGCACACGTTCGACGAAGTCATCTTGTGGTCCGTTGAGCACCCACACGTCGCGTCCGGCTTGAAACAGCAATACCGGGGCTTCGATAGCTCCACACATGTCGGGTCTGAGCACGGCTCGGGAAAGCGCCATCGCCTGGTTTGCCCAATCGAAAGTGGCAGCGTTGGTCTGGCACGTCACGTCCGCCAAACGTTGCTTGTGGAACCAGCGGATGCGTGCCTCGGAGGCTCCCTCGTAATCGTCGAGATTGAGGTTTCCGTCGAAATCGGTATGACCGAACACGCGTGATTTGCCGAAGCCAAGCCCGCAGATTACGCCGACCACAATGCGTGCGACCCACGTCGGCATGCCGACCACCGGCGCGATCATCGGCGCGGACAGCACCGCCTTGTCGAACAGCGACGGGTAACGTTCCAGCGCGGCCGCGCCGATACCGCCGCCCATGGAATGGCAGTACAGGTACATTGGGCCACCATCCGCCGCCTCACGCCCCACAGTCTGTGCAAACGTGGCGAAATCGGCCACATATCGCCGCCAATCGTCAATCCATACCAAACTTGGATTGCTCATATCGTGCGCGGAATGGCCATGCCCGCGATGCTCGAACACGCACACCGAATAGCCGGCCAACAGAAAGTACCACACCATTTCGCTGTATTTGCGTCCGAATTCGGTGAATCCGTGCGAAATGACGATCGCGCCACGAAATACGCCCGAAGCGCCTTCCTCGCGCAACGCGTCGAATGTGCGCGCGTCGTAGCGGTAGTAATGCAACCGGCCGGGGCGCTCCAACTTGGGCAACGCCTTGCCTTCCCAATCGACGGTGGCCGGTTCCATCCAACCTTCCGTCATGCAAGCCTGCAGCGCAGGCAGCACCGTAGCGTCCATTTCGGCGTCATAGCGCGCCTCGTCGATGAGCGTGATAGTCATAGTTCCATCTTAGGCGAACGGCGCCAAGACGAAACTAAGCACAGGCATGCGCGCTGTATAACGATGCGTCAGTGCATCAACGGCGTACCGGAACAACCGAATCGTCACCCCCGCGCGCCATCCTCGCATACTATGGAGGTATGAAGTTCGTTTCACTGCTGATGGTGGTAACGCTGTCTCTCACCGGCACACCAACGTATGCGCACGCGGCGGCAACTCCCGTTGACAACAACGGTGATATCTCCGCTGCCAACGATTCCAACTGCCCAACATGGCTGCAGTGGCTGTGCGGAAAAGGAAAGTAATCGCATGATGTCCACGCGGGAAAAGCATCCCAAGATTCACCGCATCGCGCTGGTCGACAATGATCCGCGAGCGCTGGATTCGCTCAGTGCCGTCATTGCCAGCAAAGTGCCGACCGCGTATGTGGTGTGGACGGCGACTTCAGGCTGTGAGGCGATAGAACGTTGCCAGGATGCGAACGGCCATGTCAGCTTATTGATTCTCGATATGTCGATGGAGGGATTGCAAGGCCCCGCCACGTGTCGTCGGTTGCGTTTGATGGGCCAGCGCATGCCGATTCTCGGTGCAACCAGTTTTTCCATCAATAGTTATCGGGACAAGCTGGTTGAGGCTGGTGCGCAAGGGTTGGTTGGTAAGGAGAATGCCGACCAGTTGGCGCAGATTATTATGCGTATGTGCAATGGCGAGGTGATGGAGGGATTTGAGCCGCCTGCGTTGGCCAATCTGCGTATCAGCAGGGAGGCTGAGACCACTCCCGCGCTTACCGTTCGTGAGGAGCAGATTATTTCCTTGTGCGCGGAGGGCATGCTTGACCGGGACATCGCCGAGCGTTTGGGGATTTCCGAAGCCACCATCCGCAAACATATGCAAAGTATTTTAAGAAAACTTAACTGCAAGACCTCGCGTCAGGCAGTGGCACTGTGGGTGAGGTCCAATGCGCTCTAAACCCGCAACTCAGTACATTGCGTGGCGCAACCGTATGCGCACGCAGCATCCGAACCTGTGGCATCCAATCCGTTTCGCCATTATGCTGATCGTGCTTGCATGGACCATATACGGCGTTTGCTACGAGCCTCCTACCGACATATTTGGCGTGATATGGGTTGCGATGCTGGTTACGGCGCTCGTACCGTCTCCGCTGTTTCTGAAAAGTACATCGGTGGCGATTCTCGTGATTGCCTCCATAGGCGATCTGTTTACTCCCTACGCGCATTTGGGAAATTCTCTTCCCGCGCAGCTTTACGCCTATGGCATGCTCGCATACAGCACTAATGCCATTATCGTGGCAACGTTACTCACATATTACGTTGTTAACATTCTGCTGATTGACCCCCCTGGCCCAAATACCGACCCCGTCGCCATGGTCAGCATGTATGCCATGGTGCTACTGCTTGGTCGGGCGTTGAGTTGGAGCGAAAAAACAACGCAGAAAAGCTTCGAAGCGGCGCAGAACAAGAATCGTCTGCAGGAATTGGAAAGCCGCGCACGCATTGCCGATGCCATTCACGATGCGGTGACGGGCGATTTGTCAGCGGCGGCGTTTGTGGCGCAACGGCATATCGGTGGCAACTCTAGCGGCCCTGGCGTCGCTGCTGACTCTGCCAACGCAACCACAACTACGGCAACCACAACAGCCGATGCCGAAGACTGGCGTCAAATCAACGAATATATTCTTTCCGCATTGACGAACGTGCATCGCGTCATCGACGAATTGAATATGGACGCCACCAC
>OFCP01000448.1_pt1 | contig 28402 bp, 18 predicted proteins | sample 1520831 | NCBI WGS metagenome assembly OFCP01 (sample SAMEA2699039, study PRJEB24076) | metagenome | biome: Human gut stool | place: Spain | collected 2013-03-20 | reverse complement strand
GGTGACGGTCTGCTCGCCGATCGCCTTGAACATGTCGTCGATGATGCGGCCGGCGCGAAGCCCGTTGGACTTGGCCCAGTCCTTCACGTCCTCGATCCCGGCCCGTTTCACGCCCATGGGCCCGCCGTATCGTTCGAGCAGCGCGAGCGTCGCGTCGCGCGTGATTCTCTCGCCCTTGAGCGCGCGTTCGAACGCGGGGTGGGTCTGCAGCAGCAGGCTCCGCAGGTGGTTGACGTGGCGGGTGGATTCGTGGGCGAGGTCCTCGTCGTGGCCGGCGAGCAGCTTCAGGGCGGCGAGGGTCTCGTCATCCGGGCCCGCGTCCCTGAGCGTCTCGGGCAGCTTGAGCGCGGCCCACGCGATCACATGCGCGTCCCTGCGGTCGGTCTTCGCGTCCCCGGGCAGCAGCTGCGCGGTCCTGCGCATGGCCGTGCCGGGAAGGTAGGCAACCGCGATCCCCATGTTCCGCGCCACCGTCAGGGGCAGGGAGCCGATGGTGTTGGGCTGGTCCACGACCAGCAGCACACGGCCATGCTTGGAGAGCTTGCCCAGCATCGTGCGGATGGCCTTCTCGTCCTGTTTCAACGGCTTGTCGTACAGGGTGTTCCCGTCATGGTCGAGGGCGTGCGCGTGGTGCGCGCTCTTGCCCACGTCCAGGCCGACCCACACGTCGATGTCGTCCGGGGTCATCATCGTTCCTCCCGTCATGAAGGTTTTCCGGTCGCCGCGGGCTCGGAGGAGTCCGGACGCCCGCGCCGCACCCACATTACGACGAGACCTGCGCCATGCGCCCCTGAAGCGTCCGTGTAGCCGGCCTGGTTCCTATCAGCGGTCATCGGGCGTCCCCGTTCCCGGCGACAACACCCCCCGGATCATCGACGACAGGGCAGGAAAGTCATACCGGAACCGGCGACCCGGCCCCGACCATCGGGGCCTACCAAACATGGTAATGGGTGGCATTCGTGCTAGGGTGGGCGAGAGAATGAATGTTTCTTGCGGTTTTTGGGAACGATGGAGGAAGAATTCAGTATCATGCCGAAGGACAGAGGCACAGCAGCAGAGTCGCAGGCAACAAGCACCGCGACCATGGCAATGCCCAAAGTACGGGCGAGCGGGAGCCGGTCCTCGGCTTCGTTCTCCCCCGTTGCCGAATGTGACATTGCGCCGACATTCTTTGACGGCACCTACTTCTCCTCTACACCGGACGGCAGCTCCACACATAACGACACCACGAACATACGTCCATTGATGGGCCATTCTGTGCCGAAGTGGCGATATCTCTATAACACGACCTTGGTCGTGCTTGATCTGCTGATGACCATTGTGGCCACGTACATCGTGTTCCTGCTCCGACCTTTCGCTTATACCTATGTGCAGAGCATTGGTCCCGGCGAATACGGCGTTTTTAGCTTCCTGCTGTTGGCCTGCGTATCGTGGCTCATCAGTCTGCATTCCGCACGCTCCTATGAACGGCACACCATGGGTGAGGGCTATGTCCTGTACGCCAAGCTGTTGAACGCTGCGTTCATCGATTTCATTATGCTGTGCACGTTGGGGTACCTGTTCCACCTCAATCTTCCCCGGTCGTTGAATGTGTTCATTCCGCTGGTTTCACTGGTGTTGGTTATTATCGAGCGTTGGATTATGCGCCGCGCGCTGCACCGCAACCGCATGAATGGCGAATTCAACTACCCGACTGTGGTTATTGGGTCTCCGGAAGGTATCCACCGGACGGTCGAACAATTGCGCCAGTGCCGTGGCCTCGGCTACGCGCCAATTGCGGTGTGCCCAGTGGTTTCAGTTAAGAACGAGGATGACCCGGATTCGGCGCAGCATTTGGTGTCGGTGCCCTTCACTCCTGCCAACGATGCTGAGGCACGACTGAAGGTGTTGCCACTCAACTCGCATTTGCCGCAAACCGCGAAGCGTATGAAGGCACGTACCGTATTGGTAGCTGATGTACTTACCCGTGATTCTGAGACCATGCGTACATTGTCCCTGGCCGTGGAATCCATGGGCATTGAATTGGCCCTCACTACCTCTGTGGCTGATTTGAGCGGCGCTGACCTGCATTTCCGCAACGATCCGACGATGCCAGTAGTCATTGCACGACTGACGCAGTACTCAACCGTTACCCGCATCCTCAAGCGTGTGTGCGATATCGTGCTTTCCGGTATCGCCATTATCTTGAGCTCGCCCATCATGCTATGGGTGGCATACAAGGTCAAGCGGGAAGACGGCGGCCCTGTGTTCTATTCGCAGACGCGCATCGGCATTTACGGCAAGCCGTTTACCATGTACAAGTTCCGTTCCATGCGCACTGATGCCGACGAGATCAAGGCGAAACTGGCTAAGGAACGCGGCATTGAGGATCGTTTTATCTTCAAGCTCAAGGACGATCCACGCGTGACTAAGATCGGTCACTTTATTCGTAAAACATCGCTGGATGAGTTCCCGCAGTTCTTTAACGTGTTCAAGGGCGATATGAGCTTGGTTGGGCCTCGCCCGCCGCTGCCTGAAGAAGTCGCGCGATATGACATGCTGTATTCCACGAGACTGCTGGTTAAGCCTGGTATTACTGGACCGTGGCAGATTTCCGGACGCAGCGATTTGACTCAGGAACAGTCGGAGTATGCGGATGTGTCGTATATTCAGGACTGGTCTATCACGGGGGACATCGTGATTCTGTTGAAGACTGTGGTGGCAGTGTTTAAGGGGACTGGATCGTACTGAGTTTTCTTTGGGAATGTTGAAATGTTGAGAGGGCGTCAGCTTCTTGCTGACGCCCTTCTTTTGTCTCTCCCTCAGCCTGTGTGATATGAACTGATTTTTGTTCCGCATTTCCCCCTAACTCGATGGGAGATGATGGAACCATGACAAAAGGAACGAGATACACGCCGGAGTTCAAGGCGAAGGCCGTCAGGCTGTTGACCGAGTCGCGCGGCTCGTATTCGTCGGAGACCAAGGCGATCGAACAGGTCGCCAAGGATCCGGGGGCCGCGCCGGAGACGCTGCGCCGTTGGCGCAACAAGACGGACGCCACGGTCGCGGCGGAGACCAAGCGGTCGGCCGAAGACGCGATGGCGGAGTTGAAGAGTTTGCGGGCCGAGGTCGCGCGATTGAGGCGGGCGAACGAGATATTGACGACGGCGTCGGCTTTTTTCGCGGCACGGCTCGACCCGACACGGCGTTGATGGCCGCTTACATCGACGAATTCAAGGACCGTTTCAGGGTCGGGCCGATCTGCAGGGTGCTGGCCGCTTCGCTGGACTGCGGGCTCGTCACGCCGCGCGGCTACCGCATGTTCAAATCCAGGCCCGTCAGCCGCATGGCCGCCAGGCACGAGGCGCTGGCCCGCGACATCCTCGAGATCCATGCCGATTTCTTCATGGCCGTGTACGGGTACCGCAAGACGCACGCCCGGTTGTTGGCGCGGGGCTGGGATCCGGCCGAGATCGGCCGCGGCCAGGTGATGAACGTCATGCGGGAATCGGGAATCCGCGGCGTGCGCCGCGGCAGGACGCCCGTCACCACCAAACCGGCGAAGGGCACGGGCGGCAGGCCCGACCTCGTGGAACGCGGGTTCGAGGCGGAGGCGCCGAACCGGCTGCACGTGGCCGACATCACCTACGTGCGCATGGCCAACGGCTCGTTCGGCTACACGGCGTTCGTCACCGACGTGTTCGCCCGCAGGATCGTCGGATGGGCGTGCGCCACCACCATGGACACCAGGGAGCTGCCGCTGCAGGCGCTGGAACAGGCGATATCATGGGCCGCCCCGCATGGCGGCACGGACGGTCTCGTGCACCATTCCGACCATGGCGCGCAGTACATCAGCCTCGTGTACACCACCAGGATCGGGGAATTCGGCATGCTTCCCTCGACCGGCACGGTCGGCGACTCGTACGACAACGCCATGGCCGAGAGCGCCGACGGCGCGTACAAGACCGAGCTCGTCTGGCGACGCAAGCCCTTCCAGGATTCGAGGGACCTGGAATCGGCGACGTTCCGGTGGGTCTCGTGGCGGGGACTCGAAGCGTCTGCACCAGTCCTTGGGCTACAGGACACCGGAACGGACCGAAACCGAGTATTATGCAAACCAAGCGGCGCAAGCCGCCCCACTATAAGGGCGGAACAAAAATCAGGCCATATCAAATCGACACCGCCCACGGCCAGATGCGGTGCCTTCTGCGTGGAATACTTGCTGCGTGACCTGCCCTATGAACGCTCATACTAACTCCCAAAACTAATCTTATTGACTTGTAACCTCTTGCAATAACTAACCGCCTATTATGCCCCGGTCTTGTGCACAAAGCGTGTTCGCCCCCGCTTCTGCACATATTCCGAACCGACTGGACCACCCCTGGGTATAGCGTATTGGGGTGCTTTGAGAGGCTGCTCGGCCAAGCACGCGAAGACGACGGTCGCCGAATACATCGAATACGCATTGATATGCGAGGCGCATATATCACTGAACAGATGCGCCACCGACACCGCCAAGGCAACAGGCCGGGCAACAGAAGTGGGGTAGTGCGTGACTGGAGCTCAGGGAATCAAGAATCATCGCGGCGAACTGCAGCGGGTGCTGAGCCGCGAGGAATCATATGTAGACGGCAAACTCAGCCGGGCGGCGTTCATCTCCATCGCGATATTGACCTTCATCACCTTCGTGGGCAACTTCACGCAGTTGCAGCTGAGTTCCGCGCTGCCGATTATCGTTTCCGAATTCCACATCTCCGTAACCACCGGGCAGTGGCTCACCTCCGTGTTCCAGCTGGTCATGGGCGTGATGGTGCCGCTGACCGCGTTTCTGACCCGACGCTTCTCCACCCGCCAGATCGTCATCTGCTCGATGGCGGTGTTCACACTCGGCTCCGTGCTGGCATGGTTGGGGCCAAACTTCGTATGGGTGCTGGTCGGGCGCGTGCTCGAAGCTGCCGGCACAGGCGTGATGTGGCCGGTGCTGCAAATCACCGTGTTCTCCATTTACCCGCTGTCTCGCCGCGGGTTTGCCATGGGCACGGTGGGCATGGCCATGAGCGTGGCGCCAGCCATCGGCCCCACCTTGGGCGGCTGGCAGACCGATGCCAACGGCTGGCGCTCGATCTTCCTGACCATGACCATCATTGGCGTAATCTCGCTGCTGGCAGCCATGTTCGGACTGCATAATTTCGGTTCACACGACCCTTCGGCCCGCGCGGACTTCTTCTCGGTGTGCCTGTCGGTGATCGGCTTTGGTGGGCTGATGTTCGGCTTCACCAATTCGGAGACCTATGGATTCGCAGCACCGGTCACGTGGGGGCCGATGGTTGTGGGACTGGTCGGCATTGTCTGGTTCGTGCTGCGTAACCTGCGCGCTGGCAAGCGGTATCGCGAGGCCGTAGCCAAGGACGAGTCGGCACTCCCCCAGCCGCCGCTGCTGGATCTTGAAGTACTGAAGAATCGGTCCTTTACCGTCGGCACCATCACGGCATCTCTGGCGTTCTTTGCATTCAGTTCGATTCTGGTCATCATGCCGCTCTACATCCAGACCGACCGTGGGTATTCTGCCACGATGAGTGGTCTGATCATGTTGCCGGGCGCTATCGGCCAGTGCGTCTCCCAGTTCTTCGGCGGCCGTGCGATGGATCGATTCGGCGCACGACCCGTGGCTTTGTTCGGTTCGATTGTGTTGACCCTTGGCACCTTGGGCATGTCGCTGGTGGCGATGGATACGTGGATCTGGTGGGTATCGATCTGCCAGTTCATCCGTCAGATCGGCATGGGTTTCCTGCTGATGCCGATTACCACGTGGTCCCTGAATTGCCTGAACGGGCCGAGCGAAGTGTCCGCCGGATCATCGGTGACGAATACCGCGCGTCAGATTGCGGGCGCTGTGGGCGCACCCGTGTTGGTGATTCTGATGGAAACGTTTGCCGCTTTGCATAAGCAGGGCGGCGCCTCCGCCGTCGCCGCTTCGATTTTTGGCATTCAATGGGCGCTGCGCATCTCCGCAATGATCTGCCTGGCAATGGTGTTGATGGTGTTCTTCGGCGTCAAGGGCGACGGTGCCGGTCGTACGCGAGACATTATTTCCTTGCGCGCGCTGCGCGAACGGCGTGCGCGGCGTATGGCTGCGAACTGACGGCAGATCCAACCATTCTCAACATAATAAGAAGCCCCGGTTTCCAACACCGGGGCTTCTTATTATGTTGTGCTATCGCAGGATTTCAGCTGGAGTCTATTACGCCCTGCCCATCAGCGTCAGGACAATCAGCAGCACGTTGAGCGCCACAATCAGCGCCACGACGATCATGAAAATCACGTGCTTGACGGTTCCATCAGCCCACTTGCCCATGAGTTCCTTGTCATGCGTGTATCGCATCAGCGGAATCACGGCGAACGGGATGCCGATGGAAAGCACCACCTGGCCGATGACCAGCGCCTGAGTCGGGTCCTTGGCGAACCACAGCACAATCAGTGCCGGCACCAGCGTGACCACGCGGCAGGCCCACATCGGGGCGTTGACGTGCAGCAGACCGTGCATGATTTCCGAGCCGGCGTACGTGCCAACCGATGTGGAGCTCAGCGACGAAGCCAGCAGGCCGATGGAGAAGATCGTGCCGATCACCGGGCCAAGCACCTGCGTGATCGCCCGCTGTGCGCCGTCGATGGAGTCCGTGCCAGACATGCCATGCAGCGAGTTGGCGGCGAGCACCAGCATCGCCAGATTCACGGTGCCGGCCAGCAACAGCGCCCAGGCCACATCGATTTTCGAGCCTCTCAGCTGCGTTTTGATCGACGGCTTTTCGCCGCCTGCGTAATGGTCGTTCACCAGCGTGGAGTGCAGGTAGATGGCGTGCGGCATCACGGTGGCGCCCAGAATCGAGGCGGCCATCAACACCGAGTCGGCGCCTTGGAAGCGTGGAATCATGCCTTTGACCACTTCGCCGGGGTTCGGCGGGGCTACGAACAGGCCTGCGATGAAGCCGAATGTGATAATCAGCAGCATCACGATGATGATGCGCTCGAATGTGGTCTGTGTCTTGCCGCCTTGGAACCACAGCATCACCGTGGAGATTACGCCAATCGCCAAACCGCCGATGAACAGCGGCAATCCGAACAGCAGGTTCAGGGCGATGGCGCCGCCGATCACCTCGGCCAGATCGGTGGCGATGGCGATGACCTCGGCCTGCATAAAGAACATGAAGCGGCCGGCATCGCTCATACGTTCACCCAGCAGTTCCGGCAGGGATTTGTTGGTCACGATGCCGAGTTTTGCGGACTGATACTGGATGAGCACGCTCATGGCGTTGGCGAGCACCAGCACCCACACCAACAGGTAGCCGTATCGCGCGCCGGAGGTGATGTTGGCCGCCACGTTGCCAGGATCGACGTAGGCCACGGCCGCCACGAACGCGGGGCCGAGGATGCTGGCCAGCGCATGGTCATGCGGCTTTTTCTTGCCGTTTGCCACGGTTCCAGCTCCGGCTCCGACTCCGGCAAGCTGGCGTTCCTTCTCGATTTCCGGTGTTTCCTGTTCGATGTCTGCCACGGCGTTCGTCATAGTGGTTGCCGCAATGGCATCTGCTGCGGTGTGTGTTACTGCCATATCGTCTGTTCCTATTCCCTTCTCCCTTCATACCGGGCTCAGTTATAGCGCGGGCATGTTTCCCGCGTCAACAGACGGACAATCTGCGGACGATTGATGGATGACTGGCGGACTGGCAGCTGGCATTTCCCGCCATCTCGCTCATGAAATGTGACAAACCGCCGAAAACTCGCTCATGAAATGAGGAAATTACTAGAAAACTCGCTCATGAAATGTGCCAGACGGCAGAAAACTCGCTCATGAAAGTGCAGCTGACAGTGCTATCTGCTTTGAAAGCAGATAGCACTCTGCGAATGGCCTAATGTACCTCTCTCAAGCGAGATACCCTTCCTCTTACTGGTCTGCGGGCACGGCCTGGCCCGGGCAGGTGTGGAGGACGGCGAGCATGGCGTCCTTTTCTTGGGAGGTGACGGTGAGCTGGTACTTGTCTTTGACGCCAATCTGGCGGGCCACGTAGTCGCAACGGTAGTCGGCGTTGGTGGGTAGCCAGTAGGCGGCGGAAGCCGACCCCTTCTCCTGATTGGCCGGGCCGTCGACGGCCAGCAGGTTGTAGGGGTCATTGCCGAATTCATGGCGTTTGGCAGTGGACCAGTCGCGCGCACCGGATTGCCAAGCGTTTTCAAGGGCCACCACATGGTCGATCTGCACTTTGGCGCTGGTGGCGCGGCCACGTACAAAATGGATGGTCTGAGCGGTGTACGGATCGGCCAGTGTGCCGGACTCGACCACACAGGAACCGGCGTATTTGTAGGTGATGTCCGTGAGATCACGGGCGAGCACGTCGTCGCGTACGTCGCAGCCATTGCCGTCGACGTCGGTGGTGCGGAAACCGAAGGAATCGCGGTCGTAGCCGGAGGAGCTTTGGTTGTCGTCTACGGCGAGCGCGTTCAAAGTGTCGGCGGCTGAACCGGTGGCAGTGTAGCCACCTGTGATTTTGGCCGCGTCGGAGCTGACCTGCGGCAGTAGCAGGCCGATGGTCACGCCGATTGCTGCGGCGAGAACGATGAGAATCAGCACGCGCTCCAGCGGACCAGAAGCGTTGAAACGACGGCGGAAGTGGGCGTTACGACGTGCCATCAATCACGCATAGGTGAAGGTGAGGGGGTCGTGGCCGGCGCGGGTGGGGCCGTCGAGGGCGTCGATGGCAGCGTGTTCATCGGCGGTCAGGGCGAAGCCGAACAGGTTGAGATTCTCCTTCTGGCGGTCAGCATGCACGGACTTGGGGATGATGATCGTGCCGTTTTCGATGTGCCAACGCAGAATCACCTGGGCCGGGCTGACCTCATGGGCGGCGGCGATCTTCTCGATGGTGCCGTCGCCGGCGTTGAGGTCGGCGCCACGCGCCATCGGCGAGTAGGCCTCCACGGCGATGCCGTGCTCCTTGCAGAACGCCACCACTTCGCGCTGCTGCCACGTGGGGTGCAGCTCAATCTGATTGACGGCCGGCCATGCGCCGGTCTCCTCGTGCAGACGCTTCAGATCGGCGGGCATGAAGTTGCATACGCCGAGCGTGCGTGCCATGCCTTCGTCGCGCAGCTCGACGAACGCCTTCCAGGTGTCGGTGCTGCGCCAGTCGAACGGCGTGGGCCAATGGATCATGTACATGTCCACGTAATCGAGCTGGAGGAGTTTCAGGGAGTTGTCGAATGCCTTGAGCGCGGAGTCGTAGCCCTGCTCGGAGTCGCGCAGCTTGGTGGTGACCCACAGGGTCTCGCGCTTGGCGCCGGTGTTGTATCCGGAAGCGGCGAGCGCACGACCCACGCCGGCCTCGTTGTTGTATCCGGCGGCGCCATCGATGTGGCGGTATCCGGCTTCCAGCGCAGATTCGACGACAGGGGCCACGCCCTCGTCATCGATACGTAGCATGCCGAGGCCGACCTGCGGAATGGAATGGCCGTCTTTCAAGGCGATGTCCGGCACGTTGGCGGGATTGATGTGTCCGTTGGTCATGGCTTGTGATGCTCCTTCATGTACTGCAACTACACGCCACTGTACACGGTTATGCAGGCGATGTGCGGGTGCTGCAACCAAACGGCATGATTGCGCCCGGCCTTCCGTGTGGGAGAGCCGGGCGCAATCATGACAACATCACGCTCTACTCCTGCGACCGGCCCTCGCCCTATTGTTCCCGGGCGCGAATTTGCCCCGGTACAGGCGTCAATCGATTGACGTTTGCACCGGGGCAGAAATCGTTGTCCCGGTACGCAATTTCGGGCCATTTTCGAGAACCAGGACAAGACAATCCCCAAAGTCCACATACCCCGACAAACAGAATCGGCGGAATACAGCCAATCCCGAAATCAACATACTGTCCCGGTTCTCACGTAGAACGATTGACGCGCAAACCGGGGCAACGGGAATTGTCCCGGTACGCGAAAAACACCCGTTTTCGCAAACCAGGACAGTGATTTCTGTCCTGGTACCCACATCAAACGATTGATGCACGAACCGGGACAGAATCGCATCGCTGCGCCGAGACAGACGCATCTGACAGCCGACAACCGATAAACGACAGCCGACAGATGGCATCTGGCAGCCGGTTGCCGGCTGCCGGCAACCGCATCATAATGCCGCATCAGTCTCTATCAGGAGCGCTTACGACGCAAAGCAAGCGAGACCCCGCCGGCCACGCCGAGAACGACAACCGCAAGACCCACGGCAGTCACCGCGCTACCGGTATTGCTCAGCACACCAGTGATCTTGTCGCCATTCGCACCGTTGGTCTTATCGCCCTCGCCCGTATCGGGATTGATAGTAGCCCCGCCATTACCCGCACCGTCCGAGCCGTTGCCGGAACCACCTTCGGCCCGAGCGGTAACCGCAACCGTATAGGTTTCGGTGACATTCGGATTCGACTTGAGCGTTACGGTAACCTTCGCCGCATCAGCGGGAGCGGAGAAATCGTAATCGAGCGTGAACTGGTCGGCGGAAAGCGTCACGTTGCCCATGCCTGCGGAATAGTTGCCCACGACCTTGAGATCATGGTCGGCATCGATGGCATCGCCCACCTGATAGGTGGTTTTGCTTGGCGTGACGGTCAGGCTGGAGACCTCCTTTTGGGCGAGGCCGGCAATGGCATCGGCAACAAGCTTGATCACATCGTTCACGTCCTGCTCGGTGTAGGTGCTGCCGGCAAGCAGCACGTCAGCGGCGGCAAGCGCCTGATCGAGTTTGGCGAGCGACTCGTTGGTGTACTCATCGCGATTGATTTTCCCGGCTTCGGCCACGGCCTTGTCCAGGTTCTCCGTGGATGGCTTCACCGGAGTTTCGGTCTTTTTGACGAGTGAGACCTTGTCCACATTGCCCCATGCGTCGGCAGGCAGGTTGCCCGTGATGGTGATGGTCGCTGTGCCATCAGCACCCACGGTGACAGGCACGGTGGCGGTATCGAACTTAACCCAACCGTTGAGTTCCAGCGCATCGGACGTGGTCTTGCCACCCGTTGTGGCGGAGAGGGCCACACCATCGGTAATAGCGGCGTTGTCCGCTGCCGCGCCTTGGCTCATGGCGGTCAGCACGTATTCGCCAGGCTCGAGTCCGGTGATGGTCTGCGTGGCGGAGAAACTGTAGGCATCGGATGCCCAAAACTTCAGCGCGCGCTTGCCGTCGGCGGCGTTGCCACTGTCTTCGGTGATGGACGCACCGGTGCCGGCAATGGTCCAGTTCTTATCGTTCTCAGCGTTCTCGAAGCTGCCGTCCGTTACGTAATCCTTGGCGGGAGTGGCGGTGACGGTGACGGTGACGGTCACGTCGTGGCCAGCGTTGGTGGTGCCGGTGATGGTGTATGTGCCTGCGCCACGAATCCAGTCAAGCGCAGCGGATTGCCAGGTCACGGTTTCGGTCTCGTCCACCCCATCCTGATAGTGTGCGGCCACCTCACTCGGCAATTGCGCTTTGATCGCGTCGATGGAATCCGAGTCAGTCGCGGTAATCTCCACTGGATCTATCTTGGTGAACACATGATCGGTGACGGCACCGGTGTGAATGTACTTGAACGTCGGCAGAGAGGCGAGCGCCTTGCCATCGAAATCGAACAAAGCTTGGTTGTCGACACCTGAGCCGCCCCAGTACAGGCCGGCGTCATTGGGATCGTATTCGCCGGCCGCTTCAGTGGCCCAGCCGCCACCGTACTTGTTCCACGTATCCACCAGTTCGGCGTTATCCTTGCCGCCGGTGCCCACGGGCACCCATGCGGGCTCCCAGTAGAACACACCCAGGCCGTCGTTTTCGCCATCGCCATCATTGTCGCCGATATTGTTCACGGCCTCGGCGACCGCGCGAATCTCATCGGCCTGGCCTTGCGGGCTGATGTCGTATTTCTTGAGGTTATCGGCGGTTACTTTACTGGGCACTGTGTTGGAATCGTCGTCGCCATCATCCAAGGTGTATGCCCACGACGTTTCCGCCACCATCACATCTTTCTTATAAGTGGAGGCCACGTTCTTGAGCACGCTGGTGAGGTTTTCGGTGGTGCCATGCCAGAACGGGTAGTAGGAGCTGGCGAACACATCGTAATCCACATTGTGGTTGCTCAACTGTTTGGCGTAAGTGGCGTAGGTGCCGGCTTTCTCCGGGTTGGTGAAATGAATGACGACCTTGGCTTCGGGGAGCACTTCGCGTATGGCTTTGGAACCTGCGGAGAATACTTTGGACATGCCGTCCCAGCCGGAGATGCCGGCGATTTTCGCAGTGGTTTCGTTGCCGACCTGCACCATGCCGACGTCCACGCCGGCTTGTTTGAACGTGGTCAGAGTCTGCTTGGTGTAGTCGTATACGGTGTCGGCGGTTTTGTCCGCGTCGCCTTCAAAGGATTTCCACGCCTTGGGCACCTGCTGCTTGCTGGGGTCGGCCCAGAAATCGGAGTAATGGAAGTCGACCAGCACTTTCAGCCCTGCTGCCGTGGCTCGCTTGGCCATGGTCAGTGCGCGATCGGCGTTGACGTTGCCGCCGCCATATCCTTGGCCGTCTGCGGTGAACGGATCGTTCCACACACGCAGACGCACATAGTTCACGCCGGATTCCTTGAGCAACGTGAACAAATCCTCGACCTCGCCATTGGCGTTCTTGAACGTGACGCCGCTTTCTTCCAGCGAGAGCATGGATGAGACGTCCATACCGCCGATGAAATCATCGCTTAAGCCTTGGATGGCCTTGACCGAGACGTCGGCTTTAACTGGTTCTTCTTCGGCGGCGTTTACAGTGAACGTGCCTCCTGCGCAGAGCATTATGGCGGCCACGCCGGATGCCATAATGCGAGTAAGCGCGGTATTTCGGCGCATGCTTTTTCTCCTTTGAATGGTGAACGCTCAGAACGAACGCCCAGTGATGCTTGGCGCTTCCTTTCCTTATGCGCCACGCGGTACAGCTGTGTACCACGCAATCGTCACCTTAGCACTTTATGCCGTGTTGGTCAACCGGTGTATCAACGCCTCGTACGGCCCAGTACAGCAACACCAGCATTACAGCAATGTCGTTCAGCGTGTGGAGGCGCGGGCGATGACCTGGGATTCGGTGGTGAGCAGTTCGGACTTGGTGATGCTGCCGTCGATGCGTCCGAGGATGCGATTCACTGCCGTGGGAGCCGTCCAGTCAAGGCGGGAATCCATGGTGGTCAGCGGAATCTGCAGGTAGGGGGCTTCCTCGTTGTTATCGAAGCCGATGACCTGCACCTGCACGGGCACCTCATAACCAGCGGTGCGCAGAGCGGTCAATGCGCCGATGGCCAACTGATCGTTCAAGGCAATCACACCGTCGAATGGCACGCCGGAATCAATGAGCCGCTGGGTCACACGGGCACCGGCTCCGATGGTCCAATCCTGATCGGTGTTGCCAATCAGCTGCGGATCCAAGGAGAGCCCACGCCTACGGGTCTCTTCGATGATGCCGCGCAGACGCAGCTGCGCGTTGCCTTCTACGGCATTCAGCAATGCATCTTCGTCGTAAACGTCACGGGCACCGATCACTGCAAGTCTGGTGGAACCGCGGTCATACAGGTAGCCTGCGGCCATGGCGGCTGCGGATACATCGTCTGGGGTCACGTGATCCACAATGCCCCACGTGGTACGCGCGCCAACGATGACCAGCGGAAAATCAACCTTCAGATCATCGGGCGAAATGTTTTCCACCTCGCTCATGGAAAGGATCATGCCATCGGACACCGTGGAGTTGAACTTCTTCAGCAGATCGCGCGCTCCTTTGGCCGAGCCCTCTGCATACGTGGTGACGTATACGGAGTAGTCGCGCTGACGGGCGGCGTCAATGGTGCGATTGGCCAACTCGGCCAGATATGGCGGAATCAGCGAAGGCACGGCAAGGGTGATGAAACCGGTGTGATCGCGGTTGAGGTTGCGGGCGGCCACGTTGACTCGGTAGTCGAGGTCCTTAATGACCGACTCGACCTTGGCACGGGTCTCATCGGTCATACGCCCAGAGCCATTGATCACGTTCGACGCAGTTTTGAGCGATACACCGGCGGCCTGAGCGACATCGCGTAGCGTCACTCGACGCTTGGCTGTTTTCTCGCCGCTCATGCCGCACTCCTCTATCTGGACAACATTGCCATTCTAGCGCGGTCTAGCAGGACGCTTTAGCAATAAGAATGGCATTGCGGTTCAGCGTATAGCCGGTGGTGTCGGCCTCGCAACGGTAGGCGATGATTGGTTCTCCCTCAATGCCGTTGACGGCAACGGGCTGGTTTGAGCGGTTGAGGTAGAAATCGAAGCGGGTGGAGCCGTCTGCGGATCGGCGGATGGTGTGCAGGATGCGGGGATCTGTGGTGGGATAGGTTGGAGTTTGACCACTCTCAGTCGGCTGCGCCGACAACTCCTGCCATCGGGAGCCAAGTGCTTTGAGCAACTGGGCAATGTCGTGACGGTTGAGGTCGCAGCCCACGTAGATGGCGGTACCGTTGCCATAGGGGCGGCTGGTGATGGCGGGGGTGCGCTCCAGCTCCCAGTCGGCGGCGGACTCACCTGCGTAAGAGGCAAGCACTGTGGTGTCCGCGGCTACGGAAGTCACGTCGTTCTGCCACAGGCGGGTCGTCAGACCATTGGACAGGCTGATTTCGCTGGGCTCGCCTTCGGCTTCTTCACCGAGGATGTTGAATTCTTCGGAGCGGATGCCGAGCATGTCGCGTAGGAGCCCGTTGCCGGCGCCGGGGTAGCCGCCGAGGCCGATGTGGAAGTGCTCGTCGATCAGGCCGGCGGCATAGCCGACGATGACGGTTCCGCCGGCCTTCGCGAAGTCGGCGATACGGAGAACGTCTTCGTCGGACAGGCTGAGCACGGTGGGCAGCACGATGGTTTTGTAGCCGGTCCAGTCGTAGGCGAGCGGCACCACGTCCGCGCGCAGCCCGGCATCCAGGAAGCCGCGGTACCAGTCGCGCACGTCGTGCCAGTGGTTGAGTTTCATGCTGGGCAGGGTTTCGGAGCGTGTGGCCCATTCGGATTCCGCGCTGAACAGGATCGCCGTGCCGGCACGCTCGAGCTCAGTGCCCTGCAGCCCGGCGTCGGAGAGGGTCTTCAGCGCCTTACCGAGCTCGCATACGCCGCGGAAGACCTTGGAATCGGCACCCGCGTGGGGCAGCATGGCGGAGTGGAACGCCTCGGCGCCCGACTTGGATTGCCGCCATTGGAAAAAGCAGATGGCGTCGGCGCCCATGGCCACGTGGGCCAGGGAGTCGCGCATGAGTTCGCCGGCCCGTTTGCGTGTGTTCAGCGGCTTCCACTGCACGGCTGAGGTGGAGTGCTCCATCACGTACCACGGCTTGCCCAGCGCGAGGGAGTCCATGAGCGCGTCCGAGCAGGCGAGTTCGTCCAGGTGGGATTCGCCCTCATGGAAGTAGTGATCGTTGGACACGAAGTCCACCTCATCCGCCCATTTGGCGTAGTTCATGACGCACTGGTCGGTGGAGACCATGAAGTTCGTGGTGAACGGCTTGTCGGGGCAGATCTGCTCGATGGCGTCGCGTTCGGCTTTGTAGAAGTCGAGCAGCATGTCGTTGCCGAACCGCTCGTAATCCAACTGCTGCGACGGGTTGACCATGGCGTCGCCGCCCATGTGACGTGGCAGCAGCACCTCGTCGAAACTGTTCACGTGCTGCGACCAGAAGGCCGTGCCCCACGCCTCGTTCAACGCGTCGATGGTACCGTACTTGGCCTCGCACCACGTGCGGAACGCGGCCAAGGCGTTGTCGGAGTAGTCGTAGCGGTTGTTCCAGCCGTATTCGTTGCCCATGTGCCAGGCGGTCACATACGGGTTGTCCTTGTAGTGTTCGGCAAGTCTGCGGCACAGGCGCAGCGCGTATTCCTTGAACACCGGGCTTGTTGGCTGCCACGACTGGCGTGAGCCCGCGTTGACGGTATGACCATACCGGTCTACCGGCAGCACCTCTGGATGGGATTCGTACAGCCACAGCGGCGCGGCGGCTGTGGCGGAGGCCAAGTCCACGGCGATGCCGGCTCTGCCGAGCCTGTCGATCACATGGTCGAGCCACTCGAACGTGAACGCGCCCTCGACCGGCTCGATCTTGTCCCAGCTGAAAATTGCCAGCGATACGACGTTCACGCCGGCCTCACCCATGAGACGGATATCCTCGTCCAGCGTCTCCTCGGGCCACTGGTCCGGGTTGTAGTCGCCGCCGAACGCGATGCCGCGGCCGGATTCCGTCAGCAGGGACGGCCACCTAAATGCTCTATGAGTAGTCATATTAATCAAATCCTTTATTGTATCGGTTTGCGGGAAGTGCTGTGCTTGCAGGTTGTGAACACCAGAGAGGCCGCCCCCGCTGGCGGGGCTGTCAGCGAAGCTGACTGGGGGTGGTCGCCAGTCGAATCCCCATATGACCACCCTCAGTCCGCTCCGCGGCCAGCTCCCGTCAGAGGGAGCCAGAGGTTACTCCTTGACGGCGCCTGCGGCGAGGCCTGACTGCCAGTACTTCTGCAGGCACAGGAACGCAATCACCAGAGGGATGATCGTGATCAGCGAACCGGTAATCACGAGGTTTTGGATAGCTTGACCGCCTGCGGTTGAAGCCTGGTCCTTCCACTGGTTCAGACCGATCGTCAACGGGTACCAGTTGGAATCCTTCAACATGATCAACGGCAGGAAGTAGTTGTTCCACGTCGCTACAATGGCGAACAATGCAGTGGTCACGATGCCGGGTGCCAACAGCGGCAGGGAAATCTGGAAGAAGGTGCGGAACTCGCCGGCACCATCCACGCGCGCGGCTTCAAGCAGCTCATCCGGCACGGCCTGATCGGAGAAGATCCACATCAGATACAGACCGAACGTGGATACCAAACTCGGGATAATCATCGACCACGGGGTGTTCGTGAGGCCCATCTTGGCGAACAGCAGGAACTGCGGCACGGCCAGCGCGATACCCGGCACCGAAATGGCGCCGATGATGATCACGAAGCACAGCTTACGGCCGGGGAAGCGGAACTTGGCCAGCGCATAGCCGCCCATGATGGCCAGCAAGGTGGCACCGCCGGCGCCGACCACCACATACAGAATCGTGTTGACGAACCAGCGGCCGAAGATACCGTCCTGATAGGTGAACACCGTGGCGATGTTGTCGAACAGGGCGAACGTTTTGCCGAAACCGAGGCCGAACGTCGAAGTGAAGTCGGACTGGGTCTTGGTGGCGTTAATCATCAGGTAGACAAACGGGAAGAGGCAGTAGACCGCGAAAATCGCGCACACGATGGTCAGGGCCATCGAGCGGGTCGGGTTCGCCGGGTTGGAGAAACCGGTTTTGGCGGCGCGCTTGCGCTCGGCCTTCTCGTCGGCGTCGATGCGCTTCTGACGCTCCTTCTCGGCCTTCTTGGCGGCCTTTTCCTGAGCCTTGAGATCGGCCAGGGTCATGGTTGTTGTTGAAGTCATGGTTGCAGTGCTCATAATTACTTCATCTGCTCCTTCATACTCTTAAGCTGGACGACATACGCAATGGCCATGGTGATGATGGCCATCACGATGGCCAGAGCTGCGGCATAGTTGCTCTGATTGCCGGTGAAGCTCAGGTTGTAGGCGTACATGTTCGGCGTGTAGTACGTGGTGATCGCGTTGCCCGGAACCATGTTCTGCAAAATGCTCGGCTCGTTGAACAGCTGGAAGCTGCCGATGATCGAGAAGATCACCGTGATGGCCAGCGAGCCCTTCAGCTCCGGCAGCTTGATCTTCTTAACAATCTGCCACTCCGAAGCGCCGTCGATGGAGGCGGCCTCATACAAGCTGTGTGGAATGGTGCTTAGGGAGCTGTAAAAAATCAGCATGTTGTAGCCGGCATATTCCCACGTGTTGATGTTCGCGATGGATGCAAGCAGCACGTCGGGGTTGAGCACATCGATGTTGGTGCCGAGGAAGTCGTTGAGGGAGCCGACCAGACCGTATTTGGCGCCATACACGAAACCCCAAATCATGGTGGAGACCACTGCGGGCACCGCATAGGGCAGGAATGTGGAGATGCGGAAGAACTTGGTGCCATGCAGCTTCATCGAATCCAAAGCGAGGGCCATGGCTGCGGCCAGAAACAGCATGATCGGCACCTGGAATACGGTGAAGATAGTGACGCGGCCCACCGAGCTCCAGAACTGCGGATCCTGAATCAGTCGGGCGTAGTTCTCGAAGCCGACGAACTTGGTGCCGCCGACCATCTGCTTCTTGAAGAAGGAGATGTAAATGGCGTACACAATTGGGATGATGAACACGAAGACGAACACCACGGCGAACGGCCACATGAACTTCCAGCCGCGCCAGTCGGCCTTGTGCTTGTTGACGCGGGCCTCGGCCGTGTGCAGATCCGCCTCCTCAGGCAGGATTCCCACCGTTGGCTGCGGGGCTGCGGCCATTGTTTGATCGGACATAATCGATTGCTTTCTTGGAATACGGATTGCTGTGCTGCGCCCGCTACCAGGGGGTCGCTCGATTGGAGCGGTCACGTCAGGCGAGGGCACGGGAAAGCGGGGACACTGGGGAGCATCCCCGCTTTGGGAGATCGGGCGGCTAGGCGGAAGGAGAGTGGCCTAGCCGCAGGTTTTGATTGTTGGTCAGTGCCGGATGTACCGGCAATAGATCGGTTGCGTCACTTGACGGTGACGTTGTAGCCCTGCTGCTTGCCTTGCTCGGCGAGCTTGTTGGCATAGTTTTCAAGCGCCTTCTCCAGGGTGATGTCGCCGGAGTAGGCCTTGGAGACTTCGTCGCCGTAAGCGGTCTGGGCGTACGGGTTGTACGGCAGGTACTGGAACTTCTCGGTCGGGCGCTGAGCCGCGGCGGAAAGGACTTCGTTGACGTTCTGACCGCCGAAGTAGTCGTTGGTCTTCTTGTTGGACTCGGTGGTCGGGTCGGTGAAGGAGTCGGACCGGAGGATCTTCTTCAGGGACGGGAAGGTACCGGTGTCGGCCATGGTCTGAGCGCCCTCGCCATGAGTCATGTACTCAACGAGCTTGTAGGCAGCGGCCTGGTTCTTGGACTGCGAGGTGACGGCAAGTGCAGAGCCACCGTCTTCGGCGGAGACTTCCTTGCCTTCCTCCCACTGCGGCAGCTGGGCGACGCGCCAGTTGCCGGCCTGATCGGGGGCGCCGGTCATGAGGTTGATCGGCATCCAAGCGCCGATGGTCAGGGAGGCGAGGGTGCCATCGTTGAGCTCGCGGTTCCAATCGTCGGACCAGTTCGGGGTCTTGGCGTCCACGAGGTCTTCGTCGATGAGCTTCTGGACGAATTGGATATAGCGCTGCATGCCCTCGTCCTTGGTCATGTTGATGGTGATGTTCTCGCCATCGACCTTCCACGGCTGGGCACCGGCCTGCCAGATCTGGGCGGTGAACGGCTGATAGTCGTTGGAGGTACCGGCCAGATTGGTGATGTAGGAGCCGGTGGCACGGATCTTCTTGGCGGCCTCGTAGTAGTCGTTCCAGGTCTTGATGGACTCGCCGTCCACGCCGGCCTTGTCGAACACTGCCTTGTTGTAGAAGAACATTTCGGGGCCGGAATCAATCGGCAGAGCGTACGGCTTGTTGTTGTACTGGAGCTTGTTCCACGGGCCGGCGGCGAAGTCGTCGGCGAGTTTGTCGGCGCCGAATTCGCTCAGGTCCACGAGGCCATCGGTGACGGCGAACTGGGTGACGGTCGGATCTTCGAGCATCACGACGTCAGGGGCGCCGTTGCCTGCGGCGATGGCGTTGGAGAGCGCGGTGGAGGTCTTCTCGGCGGTGCCGGTGTTGTTGAACTTGACGGTGATGCCGGGGTTGGCCTTCTCGAAGTCAGCGAGGATTTCCTTCATCGAGTTGCCGGAATCCCAGCCCCAGAACACGAGTTCGGCCTTGTCAGCGTCACCCTTGTTGGCGCCGTTGTCGTTGCTGCTGCCGCAGGCGGCGAGACCGACGAGCGTGGCCACGGCTGCCGTTGCCGCGATGACCTTCTTGGTGTTGCGCATGTTATCTCCTTCTGGACCATTGGAGTTGACTTGCGGGTGGTTGGCTTTCTTCCGACTGGCTTCCGGTTTTCGTCCGGTTACTTCTCGGTTATCTTCCGGCTGTCTTTGGCTGCCTTCCGATTGTTGACGACTGCCTTCCGATTGCCAAAAACGAATCGACTGCTGCGTTGGATTTCAATTCGTTTGGCCGCTTGCGAAGTCTCCTCTGGCCACCTTTCCTTGGGGTGTTTTCTTTGGTACACCCGTGTACCAATACCTAAGATGATACACCTGTGTACCAATTTGTCAAATCACCCGACACGCCTGATTTTTTTCGCCTTTTCCATGCTTTCCACGTGAGCAAATCTCCAGTCGAACAGCGACTTGTCTCAGAGGCTCTTCATCCCCTCCCCCAACGTGAGTAGGTCCCGACTCTCAGCACACCACCAAATAACGCGCAGCATGCTCGTGAGTCCCCAACACCCACACACCACGGCGCGATTCCACCACTCAGCCGCCTCACCAGTGCCCACATTTGTAGATATTCAACGCCATATGACAAGAATCTGACTAGTATGAACAGGCACCCCCCATAGCTGTATTGAGAGGAAAAGCACATGGCGGGCCTGTTTCAAGCTGCTTCCAAGCAGCGCAATCCCTTGGGAACAACCATACGTACTCACGGATCGGGCAAATATACGTTCGGTCTGGCCTTAAGCGCCGGTCAATATCCGCGGTCTGCTTGCCTTTTCCTATCAGCTCCTCGCGGTATGCGGCATCTTCCTGACCAATGTCATCAACTACATCATCGCCTCCTACGGTTCCAGAAGCTGGGATGTCAACGCCGGTTGGCGTTGGATGCTGAGGCTGGGTGCGATTCCGGCCGCCGCGTTCCTGCTCTCCATGGTGCGAGCACCGGAAAGCCCACGATTCCTCATTCAAGCCGGCAAAACCGAAGAGGGATTCGCGGTGCTCGAGCACATCATCGGCACTGTGATCAAGGCGTGAATGCTGCGTTGCGTTACTGCATTGCCATGTTGCCATGTTGCCGCGTTATTGCATCGCTACGTTGCCACGTTGTCGCGTTATTGCATCGCTACGTTGCCACGTTGCCGCATCACATTGCATTGCCGCATTGCTGCGTTGCCGCATCACATATCGCAACACAAACGCAGCAACGCAATGACGACCGGAGATGGCATCGCCGCCACCCGCGAGGAACCGCAGTGCAACGCGGTAACGTAACGCAATGCGATGTGATTCCCGCGTAGTTACAGGCAGTTACAGATTGAGTACCGCATCAGCAATGCGCATGGCGGATTCGCGGTGGGAGACCAGCACCACAGCCGCGCCGCGCTCCTTGTCTGCATGCTGCTCACCCACGGCCATAGCGTGAATGGAACGTAGAATAATAGCCTCGTTCAAAGCATCCAAACGGCTGGTCGGCTCGTCGAAAAGCACCAGATCAGCATTGCGCAGGAACACACGAGCCAAACCGATACGCTGGCGTTCACCTTCGGATAGACGGTCGCCCAACTCGCCTACCTGAGTATCAAGGCCATCGGGCAGGGAATCAATGAGATCAAGCACGGAGGCCTTGGCGAGAGCCTGACGCAAACGAGCATCGAGACCGTCAGCTGCTGCCACCTGAACGGCATCGCCCTCTGCCGATTGCGCCGCCAACTGCTGCTGTCGGGAATCAACGGTCTTGGCACCCACTTCCCCATTGCCTGCAACATTTGCAGCTTCAACCTCGGACTCAGGCAAAGCAATCAGCAGATTGTCTCGGATAGAGCCATCAAACAGGTGGGTTTCCTGGCTCATCATGGCCTGAATACGTCGGCGAGCATGCACATCGACCTCGGGCAACGGCGTGCCGGACAACGTCACCTGACCGCGCTGCGGATCCCAGTAGCGCAGCAGCAGCTTGAGCATGGTGGACTTGCCTCGGCCGGACGGCCCCTGGATACCCAGCACGCCATGCTGCGGCACGTCAAGCGAGAAGTCGGACAGGACTTCGCGCTCCCCCGCATATGCAAAGGTGACGTCATCAAGACGCATGCCCATATACTCCTGCGGCACAACAGTGCCGTTCTCGGTCACAGCGGGCACCTCGTCCATCAGTCCGAACAGTCGGCTAGCGGACGCGAAGGTCTGAGTCAGGTTAGCGGGCAAGGCGGCGAGCGCCAAAGTCGGTCCGAACGAGCCGGCGAACAGCACGAAGGCGGCAATCAGAGCCGGAATGCTCTGCGGGTTCGCGCCGGCACAGGCAATAGCCACGGCGACCGAAGCCGCTGTGAGCACAGCCACCAAGAGTCCGCTGATTCCGGTGAAACGGCCGTTGACCTTGCTGAGTTTGGCGTGATCCTTCCACAACGCATGGGTACGGTCCTCGATGGCCTGCGCACGTTCCTCGCCGCGGCCAAATCGGATGATTTCGTCCAGGCCGCGCATGTCATCGAGTATCACATCGTCGAGTTCTCCGGCAGCGCCACGGATGGCAGGGCCAAGGTTACGTACGCCGGTGGCAAAGAATCGCGGCACAAGGATGCCGATAACCAGGTGGGCGGCAATCAACGCCAGCGCCATCCATGGGCTTAGGGTGGCGGCCACAATCGTGTAGATGATGGTGGAGGTTACCGCGATGGCCACCGGACTGATGGTGTGGGCAAAGAAGATCTCAAGCAGTTCCACATCGGTGGTCAGCATGGCGATAAGGTTGCCCTTACCTTTGCCCGCGAGCTTGGCCGGCGCCAGTCTGCGCAACGCGGCGAACGCCTTGGAACGGAAGAGTGCGAGCAGATGGAATGCCACATTGTGGTTCAGATATTGTTCAATGTATCGGGTGATGCCACGCAGAAGAGCACAGATAATCATCATGATGACGGCGGGCGCAACACCCATGCCCCACACCGGATTACCGGTAAGTGCAAATGCCGCGATAATGCCGAACACGGGCAGGAAAGTGGCCGAAAGATGGCCGATGGTGCCGGCGGTGGAGGCCGCTGCCATCAGTCCTGCCAGAGGTCGGGCTTCCTTAAGCAGTCGCCTGATCACTTGGAATGTGCTCATTTTGGAAGACGAATCGCTATTTGCAACACCAGCCGGAGTCTCAGCCGAGGCCTGCTCACTCCCGCCAACGGAAGCCGTCGGCAAAGCTGACTGCAGGCGGTCAACCGTCATACCCGCCTCTGCGCTTACGCGCGCTGCGCCACCCTCAGTCCGACTGTCGTCGGACAGCTCCTGCTTGCGGGAACCAACCTGCAGCACACGCCGAGCATGGCCTTCTCCGAAGTTCTCAATATCTGCCTGCGTGGTAAACAGCTTGGCGTAGACGCCGTCCGCCGTCATCAGCTCGGTATGGGTGCCCCTCTCAACCGACTTGCCGTGTTCGAGCACCACCACTTGATCAGCGTGTTCGGCGTTGGCCATGCGATGGGTGATCATAATAACCGTCTTGCCGCGGGATTGCGCCAATTCGCGAATTGTATCCAGGATCAGCTCTTCGGATTCCATGTCAACGCTGCTGGTCGCCTCATCGAACACAAATACCGGCGAATCATGCAGGAGCGCGCGGGCGATGGCGATGCGCTGGCGTTGGCCGCCGGACAGGTTGGCGGCATCGGACTCAATCGGCATGCCCAGTCCGTTCGGCTGTGCGTGCACGAAGTCGGCAATGCGCGCCTGCTCGAGCGCGGACCACAGACGGGAGTCCACGGAATCCGGCGAATCAGGAATCTCGTCATCGGGCAAGGCCATCAGAAGATTCTCGCGCAATGCGCCCGCAAACAGATGGCTGCTGGCACCAATCACAGTGACGGCTCCGGCCAGTGTTTCGCCTGACAAATCGGATACCTCGACGCCGTTCAGCGTGAGCGAACCTCGGTAACCGGCCAGTGTACCGGCGAGCAGCGAGGCGGCCGTGGACTTGCCGGAACCGGAGATGCCAACAATGGCGGTGAACTGACCGGGCCGTGCGGCGAAGGTGATGTTGGTGAGCGCAGGAGCGACGGCGGAATTGGGGCTGGTTTCACCTTGCTTATCGGTCTTTGCGGATGCGGACTTGGAGTCGCCGTGCCCGGCATCATCATAGGAATAGCCGACGTGGTCGAAGCGGACCGTCAGACCGTCGTCAGCGGAATCGGAATCGTTGGCCGGCAGGGTCGCCGTGCCATGCTCGGGCTCCGGGGTGTCCAGCAGAGCGAAGATGCGCTTGGTGGAGGTCATGCCGTTCATCGCCACGTGGAAGAACGAGCCAAGCTGACGCATGGGAATAAAGAATTCGGCGGACAGCAGCACAATGAACAGCAGACCGGTAAGAGACAGCGGGTAGCCCACCCCGAACGGGATGAGATAGTGCAGGCCGTATGCCGCGTAGGCAAGCACACCAGGCAGATGTGAGGCCAGTGCGATTGGCGACCAGCCGGACGCACCATTGGCAAAAGCATCGCCAATATGCGCGTATTGCCATAACGCCACACCGATGCCGGCCGCAGCACCGCCGTAGGCCACTATGTCCATGGCGGTCAGCGAGCGCAGCTGGATCTGCAGCACGCGCATGGTCATGACGCGGAAGCCTTCGGCTTTCTTGTCCATCTCGATGGCGGCGCGCTCGTCGGCGTCGAAGTTTTTCAGGGTCTCAAGGCCTTGGAGATTGTCGAGGAACGCGGCGCCCATATCGGTGTAGCGCACCCAGTACTTCTTGAAGGCGCGGGCGGCGGTCATGGAGACGATGCCGGTCACGATGATGATGAACGGCGCGCAGACCAGCATGACGGCAGCGGCGGGCACGTTAATCGGCGCAATGGCCACGAACAAGGTGATTGGCGCAAGAATCGCATAGAAGAGCTGCGGCAGGAACAGTTCAAAGAAGCTTTGAATCTGTTCAACACCTTCGCCGGCGGATTGCACCACATCCGAGGTCTTGATGCGGGTTTTGTAGGACGGGCCGAGTGCCACCATTTTGCGGTACAGCTTGGAGCGCAAAGCGAGCTTGACTCGTTCGGCGGCTTCGGTGCCGAGACGGGTGGCGTGCGTGGTGGCCGTGTAACGGACCGCTATACAGACCAGCGCAAGCAGCACGTAAATCATGACGTCGCCAGCCATGGGCAGCACATCCGCGCCGTGCCGATCAGACAACGGCACGGGGCAGGCCGCGCCTTGCGAAGTGCCGCCGCATTGGAGCAGCGGCGGTGCCACAGCGGTCAGTAAGCTGTTCAGCAGCATTACCAGCGACAGCATAAAACCAATGTTGGCAAGCAGACCTACCCACATCAGGGCCACTTTGCCAGCTATGAGTTTTTTCAAGCCAGGCGCCAATTGGAACAGTCGTTTGTCGAACATGGTCCGCTTCCCCTTGCCGTGTTGTTGCGGTGTGCCCTCGTCATGTGTACCTGCGCTCCACATTCCGCGCAATCCCATTCACCTTAAGCGAACGCCCTCGCACACGCCAGACTTTTAAAGTGAGAGAGGCCACAGAATTATCGATTGCGGAGTGCGCATGCTAGACGCGCCAACCAGAAAAAATATGCTTCGATATCAGGGGCTGAAGCATCCACTACACCCAATACGTGCATTTATCCGTTTCGAGGAGGCTAATTTTTGCGTTTGCCGGAGGCCTACTTCCGTTTCAAGGGGCTGATTTCGCATTTGCCGGAAGTCTATCTCCGCTTCGAGGGGCTCCTCATCCATGTAATCGGAAGTATAAACGGCTACACGTCAACGTCATTCCGCCGTTTTAGGGCCGTGTCTACTTGGGCATCAGCCCCTCGAAGTGGAAGTAGACTTCCAGATAAGGCAAAATCAGCCCCTCGAAGCCGAGAAAGCACGTTTCTACGGTGTCAGAAGCCGACGGAACGCAAAAGGGTCGTCTGCACGCAGACGACCCATATGATCAATTCGCCAATAGACGCAGCAAACGCGGCCTAGTGCTGCTTTTTGCGCGGCGACCAGTGCTTCGGCGGCGGCCGTACTTATCGGACAGGAAGCCGGAGAAGCCGGCGCCGATCACGCCGCCGATCATGATGGAGCTGATGACCAGACCCTGCAGGGCCGGGCTCAGCGCGTACTTGTCCTGCAGGAAGTCGATGGCTCCCGAAATGGACACGGTGTCATAACCGTAGAGCAAACCGGTTAGACACGGCGTTGTATACAATCCACAAAACCAGACAGACAACTTCTCCATTGCCCACAACGCGCGCAACCTTACGCCAGCGTAACCTAACTTGTCAGAATGGCTCGATTTTGTCAACAGCCATCACGCAACGCACGTAAGGACACGGCCCGCTTATGCTTGACCACTACACCACGCCTGGCGAATCCATCGAAATCCGCGACAACCAGACCATCTACTCCCTACTTACCGATCGCCTTGCCCGCACCGGCGCGGACACGGTAATCGCCGCCAAGAAAATCGGCCCCGGCCGCTGGCAGAACGTCACCACCGGCGAATTCCACGAGCGCGTGGTCTCAGCCGCCAAGGGCCTGATCGCGCTCGGCATCGCCAAGGGCGACGCGGTGACCATCTTTTCCTCCACCCGTCTCGAATGGGGCATTCTCGATTTCGCACTGGCCGCAGTGGGCGCGGTAAGCGTGCCGATCTACGACACCGACTCCGCCCCGCAAGCCCAGCGCATCATGAACGATTCGGCGGTCAAGCTGGCCTTTGCCGACAACCGCGAGCGCTTCGACCGGCTCGACTCGGTCAAGGACCACTGTCCTGCCTTGAAGCAGATTCTCATGATCGAGGGCAACGCGCTGGGCGCGCTCGAAGGTCTGGGCGTGGCTGTTTCGGACGAGGAACTGAACGAGCGCGTGGCCACCGTGCGCGCCGACGATCTGGCCACCATCGTCTACACTTCGGGCTCCACCGGCAACCCGAAGGGTGCCGAACTGACCCACAAGAACTTCGTGTCCATCACCATCTCCGCCTCGCAGGCGTTGCATGAAGTGGTGCTTGACGACCATCCGCGCCTGCTGCTCTTCCTGCCGCTGGCCCACTGCTTCGCGCGATTCATCCAGTACGCCTCCATCGCCTCCGATGACGGCGTGGTCGGTTATCTGCCGGACACCAAAACCCTGCTGCCGGACCTGCGTTCGTTTGAACCGACCTACCTGCTGGGCGTGCCGCGCGTGTTCGAGAAGGTATACAACGCCGCCTCGCACAAGGCCGGTGCCGGCTGGAAGGGCCGCCTGTTTGTCAAGGCCGCCGAGGCCGCGCGCGTCTGGAGCCGCAAGGAGCAGGCCGGCGAGCAGCACACGTTTGCCGAAATCGCCGAGCGCGCCAAGTACGAAACGCTCGTCTACCGCACGGTGCGCGGTGCTCTGGGCCCGAAGATCAAGTACGTGGCCTGCGGCGGCGCACCACTGTCGCTCGATCTGGCGCATTTCTACAACGGCATCGGACTGCCGATGATTCAGGGTTATGGCATGACCGAAACCGCCGCCCCGTTCGCCGCCACGCGCGTGACCGACAATGTGATCGGCACCGTAGGCCAGCCCGCGCCCGGCTCCTCGATTCGCATTTCCGACGAAGGCGAACTGCAGGTCAAGGGCCCGAACGTGTTCCGCGGCTACCACAATCTGCCGGAGAAGACGGCCGAGGCGTTCACCGCCGACGGCTGGCTCAGGACCGGCGACTTGGCCGAGATCGATGATGAGGGCCACATCGTCATCACCGGCCGCATCAAGGACATTATTATTACTGCCGGCGGCAAGAACGTCTCCCCCATTCCGCTGGAGGAAGAGATCGCCAAGTGCCCGATCGTGGAGCACTGCGTGGTGGTGGGCGACCAGCGCCCGTTCATCGGCGCGTTGGTGACGCTCGATCCGGAGTCGCTGGCATTGTGGCTGCCCGCGCACGGCCTGTCCACGGAGACGCCGGTCGACCGGCTCGCCACGAACGCCGCGGTGCGCGAGGAGATTCAGCAGTACGTGGACAAGGCGAATGCGACGGTCTCGCGCGCCGAATCCGTACGCAAGTTCGCCGTGCTGGACACGCAGTTCACGCAGGAGAACAAGTGCCTGACACCGTCGCTGAAAGTGGTGCGCCCGGCCGTCAATCGCGTGTTCGCCGATGTGATCGACAACGAGATCTACAACGGCAAGCGGTGGGACGCGCGGTTCGTAATCCGACACAAAAAAAGGGCCTTTTGAACCGCACCCCGATTGTTGGACTGGAGTAATCCAGATTCGATGATCGGAGGTGCGGTTTCTCATGTCCAGGGATCGCAGGCGTCATTATGACGATGATTCCATGCGGGTCGTCGCCGGGGTGCCGCCCGGCCCAGGTGGGTCATGCCCGGGTCAGTTTCTTGCTCCTGAGACGCAGCACGACATCGGCGGAGTTGGCGACGCGCTTGGAATGCGTCACCACGATCACGCATTTGCCGAGCTGATGGGCG
>OFCP01000412.1_pt1 | contig 30431 bp, 21 predicted proteins | sample 1520831 | NCBI WGS metagenome assembly OFCP01 (sample SAMEA2699039, study PRJEB24076) | metagenome | biome: Human gut stool | place: Spain | collected 2013-03-20 | reverse complement strand
GAAGCACGGAACAAAGCACATCCTTCACGACTACAGCCCGGAGGTGGACAAATGCCTTACGATCCATTGCTACCAGCCGGAACCGGGGTATTGTGCCTGCGTATTGCAGGCAACAGATCCGTGACAGTGACACATTGAAAAGAACCACAAAAAACACATCAGGGAGCAGCTGTGACCTATGCTGCTCCCTGATGTGTTTTGAAATGTCCAAATCCCTGCCATGAATCGTAGTCGGGGGTCTTATTTCTGACTGTATCCCAAAAGCCGCTGCACGAAGGGCCGGAGCGAGTGGATGAACTCTTCATCCGAAAGCTCTGTCTGATGTTCCAGCTTCCAGACACAGAGATGATGGAAAAATTTTCAAAAAAGTTGCAGATTGTGCAGGAAAAATTTCTTGTAGTCCGTTTTGTTAGGTGGTATCATTATAACGGTTTACGCCGCTAACCCGGGGCAGTATCTCGCAGACAGGTCATTTTTGGCGGACGCTGTGGGGGAAAGCGCAGAACGAATGAAAACAGGCAGAAAGAACTTTTCTTTTTCATGAAACACAGGAGGTCAGGCTTTTCATGCTAGGTTTCAACAAGAAGACACAGGACGCCTCTCCGCAGGAGAATACCGGCGGAGAAAATAAGGTGTTCCACTTTATCAAGACCCACAAAAAGCGCTGCATCGCGGTGGTCGCAGCCGCAGCGGTGCTGGTGGCGGTCATCGTGCCGCGCAAGAGCCGCAGTGCGTCGGCAGACCTTGCCTACACGCAGGAGAAGCTGGGACGCCGCGACATCGTGAACGTCTACGACGGCAGCGGCACCATCAACGCCGCCGATTCCTACACCGTCAAGTCCCTCGTCACCGGCACGGTGCTCACCGCCGATTTTGAGCTGGGCGACAGCATCGAGAAGGGCGATATTCTTTACACCATCGACATTTCGGATGTGGAAAACAACCTCGCGAGCGCACAGCTCTCGGTGGAGCAGGCACAGCGCAATTACGATGACATTGCGGATATGCAGAATGTCCGCACCAAGATCAGCGGCGAGGTCAGCTCCTTTGCAGTCGCCGCAGGCGACGCCGTGCAGGCTGGTCAGGCTGTGGCCACCATCCGCGACACCTCCGTGATGCTGCTGGCCGTGGATTTCCCTGCCGCAGAGGCCCAGAGCTTTGTCGCCGGTCAGGCCGCACAGGTCATGCCGGACACCACTTTTGAGACGCTGAACGGCACCATCCGCTCCGTTTCCGGTGCAGACCCTGCCGGCGACGCCAGCCTGATGACCTGCACCGTCACCATCGCTGTTCCCAACGCGGGCAGCCTGACCACCGCACAGGCCGCTGTGGCACAGGTGAACGGCGTCAGCTCCCTCAACTCTGCACACTTTACTTACCAGCGTGAGGAGACTGTCGTGGCAGCTGCCTCTGGTACCGTGTCTGAACTCTGCGTCAAGGAGGGCAGCACCGTCCGTCAGGATGACGTCATCCTCCGCATTACCGGCAAAGATCTGGACAAGCAGACCAGGAACGCCGCTGACAGCCTGCGCGCTGCTGAGCTGCAGATGTCTTCTGCCGAGAAGACCATCAGCCACTATACCATCGACGCCCCGATCAGCGGCACCATCGTGGATAAGAAAGTCAAGGCCGGCGACAAGCTCAGCGCCAACGACACCGCCATGCAGAACCTCTGCACCATCTACGATATGAGCTATCTGGAAATGAAGCTCAACGTGGACGAGCTGAAGATCCGCTCCCTCGAGGTCGGCCAGGAGGTGGACATCACCGCCGACGCCGTCCCGGGTGAGACTTACAAGGGCGTCATCAGCAGTATCCTCGTGGCAGGCACTACCGCCAACGGCTCCACCAGCTACCCCGTCACCGTCCGCATCGACGACATGGGCGAGCTGCTGCCCGGAATGAACGCCACTGCGAAGATCACCACCGCCAGCGTCAAGAATGTTCTGGCCCTGCCCAACGCCGCCCTCGTCCGGGGCAGCTATGTGCTGGTGACCAAGGATTCGCCCAGCGCTGCCAATGCTGAGACTTCAATGACCGCTCCCGACGGCTACGTCTACGTCAAGGTGACCACCGGCATCAGCGATGACGATTACATCGAAGTGAAGAGCGGCCTGCAGGAGGGCGATACCATCGCTTACGACAACTCCAGCGTCAGTGCGACCGACTTCTACAGCAACATGATGGCCTCCGCCGAAGGAGATGACGAATGAGCACGCTGATAGAATTTGATGGGGTCTGCAAGTATTACCAGATGGGCGACACCCTCGTAAAGGCCGCCGACCACGTCTCTTTCAAAATCAACAAAGGCGAGTTCGTGGCCATCGTCGGCCAGTCCGGTTCTGGTAAATCCACTTGTATGAACATCATCGGCTGTCTGGACGTGCCTACCGAAGGCACTTATCTGCTGGACGGCAAGGATGTCGGCAAGATGAGCCGCCGTGAGCTGGCAAACATCCGGAACGAGAAGCTGGGCTTCATCTTCCAGCAGTACAACCTGCTGCCGAAGCTGACGCTTCTGGAGAATGTGGAAGTTCCCCTTGTGTATGCGGGCATCCCCGCCGCACAGCGCCACGCGACGGCAAAGGCTGCCCTTGAGCGGGTGGGTCTGGGCAATAAGCTCAAAAACCTGCCCAACCAGCTTTCCGGCGGTCAGCAGCAGCGTGTGTCCATTGCCCGTGCGCTGGCTCGCGGCCCGGCGGTCATCCTGGCCGACGAGCCGACCGGTGCATTGGACTCCCACACCAGCCGCGAAGTTCTGGGAATGCTGCAGGATCTGCACAAGCAGGGCAATACGGTCGTCCTCATCACCCACGACAACTCCATTGCTGTGCAGGCCGAGCGCATCATTCGCCTTGAAGATGGCCGCGTCGTCTACGATGGCGATGCCCACGCACCCGAGGCAGTCGTTCAGCCGAACTTTATGATGGCAGAGCCGAAAGCCGGAGAGGAGGGGACGCAGGCATGATAAAGGAGACCTTCAAACAGGCCGTCCAGAACGTCTTGAGCAACAAAGTCCGCACCTTCCTCACCATGCTGGGCATCATCATCGGCGTCATGGCCGTCATCGTCATCGTTGGCCTCGGCAACGGCATGACCAACATGATGCAGGACTTCTACTCCGATATGGGCAGCGATATTCTGAGCGTCAACATCATGACCGCCAGCACCCGCTCAGTGGAAGTGGACGATGTGTACAGGATCATCAATGAAAAGCCCGAGTATTATAAGGGCCTTTCGCCGATTGCCAGTGTCGGCGGCGACACGCTGCGGGTGGCGGGCGAGAAGTACCGCCGCACCTACATCAGCGGCGTCAACGAAGATTACACGACCATCAACAACTACAAGGTGGCCAAGGGCCGCGGCATCCAGTACACCGATTTGATAGACAACAAGAATATCTGTGTCATCGGCGACTATGTGGACCGCAGGATCTTCGGCGGCAACGGTCTCGGCAGCACCCTCAAGGTAGGCGCCAGCGAGTACCGCATCGTGGGCGTGCTGGAGGGCCGCTCCAAACCTGCCTCTCAGTACGAGGGCGGCAACGACGACATTGTTCTCGTTCCCTATACCACCCTGATGAGCGTCAACAACACCAGCAGTGTCAGCCAGTACTATGTGGTCCTGCAGGACGCGGACCACTCGGATGAGGCACAGGAGTTTTTGCAGTCGCGGCTCAAGAAGCTGGTCAGCAAGGACGACTATGTCTACGTCATGAGCCTGAGCGCAGCCATGAAGCAGATGTCCTCCATGATCAACGTCATGGTGGGCGTCCTGACGGCCATTGCAGGCATCTCGCTGCTGGTCGGCGGCATCGGCATCATGAACATCATGCTGGTGTCCGTCACCGAACGCACCCGTGAGATCGGTATCCGCAAGGCACTGGGCGCACAGGAGAGCACCATCCTGACCCAGTTCGTCGTGGAGGCCGGCGTCACGTCGGCGCTGGGCGGCTGCCTCGGCATCGTGCTGGGCTACGTCGTGTCGGCCATTATCAACCAGATCCTTCCGTATATCCTGACGGATATTACCCTGAATGTCACCCCCTCGGCGGACGCAGCAGCCATCGCCGTGGGCATCTCCTGCGGCATCGGTGTCCTGTTCGGCTTCCTGCCGGCCCGCCGTGCCGCCAGCCTGAACCCCATCGAAGCACTCAGATATGATTAAGGAGTTTACCATGAAAAAACGATTCCTCGCATTCCTGCTGGCTGTCTGCGTGGCTGTTTCCATGCTGGTGCTGCCCGCTTCTGCGGTCGGCTCCAACGCGGCAGTCCAGACGGCGACGGCACTGGGCGGTCTGACCGCCGAGCAGGCCGGTTCTCTGGGTGCGCCCCTCACTCGTGGGCAGGCGGCCCGCCTCCTCACCGCATTCTCTGCTTACCGCGATACCACCACGGCACAGGGCCGCACCGGCCGCCTCTACAGCGACGTGGACAGCGACTCTCCCTATGCGGTCTACATCCGCACTGCCGTCCAGAACGGCTGGATGACCGGCTACTCCGACGGCAGCTTCCGTCCGGACAACACCGTCACGCTGGAAGAAGCCTGCACCATGGCGCTGCGCCTGCTGGGCTATGATGTGGCAAAGCTGGGCGGTACCTTCCCCACAGCTCAGCTCAGCAAGGCCAGCGCACTGGGCCTGCGCAATGAGATCAATGCCCGTCAGGGCGAGACTCTGACCCTCGAGCAGGGTACCATGCTCTTCTACAACGCCCTCACCGCCATGAACGGCAGCGGTCAGGTCTACGCTTCCACCCTGGGCTTTGCCGTGAGCAACGGCCAGGTGGACATCTCTTCTGTCCTGCTGGACAACGTCAAGGGTCCCTTCGTGGCAGATGCTTCCACTGTCCTGCCTTTCGCTCCGGCGGCCATCTACCGCAACGACGAAGTCACCACCTCTGCGGCTCTCTCTCCCTATGATGTCTACTATTATAACGAGAGCGCCCGCACCGTCTGGCTCTACAACAAGCGCGCCGCAGGCCGCGTGACGGCTGTCTCGCCCTCGGCCAGCGCTCCGACCTCTGTGACCGTGGCCGGCGTCACCTACGCCATCGCTTCGCCCTCTGTGGCCTATCAGCTGTCCTCCCTGTCCGGCGGCGGCGTGGGCCAGGTGGTCACTCTGCTGCTGGGCATGAACGATGCAGCTGTCTCCGTCCTCACCGGCGACGCGGCAGACGCTGTGTTCTACGGCGTGGTCCAGTCCTCATCCCGCACCCTCGTGGAGACGAACAGCGCTGAGGTGCAGCAGGCTGTCTCGGTCATGTGTACCGACGGCACCGCCCGCACCGTCAATGTGGACAATAAGCTCAATTTCCCGGCCGGCAAGCTGGTGGAGATCAGCGTGGACGGTGACGGCGAAAGCGTCCAGTCCATCTCGCCCCGCTCGACCAGCGGCACCGTCAGCGCCGACGGCACCGCGCTGGGCGACACCCCGTTTGCAGACAACGTGCAGATCATTGATACGACGTCGGAGGGTGTGGCTGGGGCAGTTCGCCCCAGCCGCCTATCGGGGGTAACTCTGAGTGAAAGCGACGTCCGCTACTACACCACCAATTCCGCGGGCCAGATCGACCGGGTCATCCTCGACGATGTGACCGGTGACCTGTGGGAGTACGCTGCGCTGGATTCTGTCCGCCGCCTGACGGACGAAGCCGCCAAGAAGATCGACAAAAAGATCAGCGACAAGGCACAGGACGCCGCAAGAGAGGCCGCAGGCCTCCCCGCTGGGACCACCACGACCACCACCAAGGTGGACAAGACCGATGAGGAAACCTTCCAGGATGTGAAGAACATCCTTGTCCCCAGCACCAGCGATGTGCTCTACGGCCTCATCGACGGCAGTGTCGTCAGCTCTACCTGGAACACCCTTACCGGCAAGACGGACCAGCTGTTCAGCTATGTGCTCCGCCGCACCGGCGACAGCGTGGGCGGTACGCTGGGCGACTTCCTCAACTATCTGGGCGAGGGTGCGACCTATGTCTGCTACTCTGGCGGCAAGCAGGTGGCCTACAGCACCGCCACCAAGTACCCCATTATCGCAGGCGGCATCGCCATCGGCCGCTCTGCTGACGGCAAGGCCATCAACCGGATGCTCCAGCTCTCGCCGGTAGTCATCGATAAGCTGGGCGCAGCTTCGGTCATGAGCGGCGACAAGCGCTATGAGACCGCCGACGATATGCAGGTGTATCTGTGGTCGAACGGCCAGTATTTCGCCACCTCGCTGCCCAAGATCAACACCGAGGATTATAAGCTCATCGGCTGGTACGACAACTTCGGCTGCTCCGGCGGCAGGAAGATCCGTATCCTTGTGGCCGTCAAGACGAACTGAGCCTGAAATTTTCCAATCACAGAACAGCAGCCTCGCAGTAGATGAAGCGGGGCTGCTGTTTTATTCTCCCATTTGCCACACGCCCTATTTCGTGTTACAATAAAAACTGGAAAAATTGCGGAAAAAGGAGGTGTGGCAATGATACGCATTGCTCTGGTCGAGGACGAGGCAGAGGTGCGGGCGCAGCTTCAGGGCTATGTGCAGCGGCACACCCGGCAGTACGGCACCGAGTTCGCGGTGACAGAGTTCGCTGACGGCATGGAGCTGCTGGATGATTACCGCCCGGTGTACGACATCCTGTTTCTGGACGTGGAGATGAAGCATCTGGACGGCATGGAGACGGCCCGGCGAGTGCGGGAGCTGGACAAGGATGTTATCATTGTTTTCATCACGAATATGGCGCAGTACGCCATCGGCGGGTACGCCGTGGGCGCACTGGACTATGTGCTCAAGCCGGTGCCTTATTTTGCGTTTTCGCAGCAGCTGCGCAAGGCCGAAGAACAGCTGCGCCGCCGCGCACGGCATTATCTGGCCCTGCCGGTGGAGGGCGGGATGCGGCGGCTGGATTCGTCCCTCATCTATTATCTGGAAAGCGAGGGACACCGCGTCCATTTTTATACCGAAGAGGGCGATTTCGTGGCGGCAGGCACCCTGAAAGCCTTTGAGGAAAAGCTGGCCGAGCGGCCCTTTGCCCGCTGCAACAGCGGCTACCTTGTCAATCTGGCACAGGTGAAGAGCGTGCAGCAGGGGATGGTGCAGGTGGGACCCTACGAATTGCAGGTCAGCCGCCCCCGGCGGAAAGCTTTCCTCGCGGCGCTGGCCGACCACATCGGGGGTGAGGGCGCATGACGGCACTGCCCAGCATCCCGCGCCTGTATACGGCGCTGGCCGAGTGTCTGGCCGTGGGCATCTACGCCCTGCCGCTGGGCATCCGCTTCGGCAAAACGGCCACCATCGCTGCCAGTGCGGCATGGGCGCTGGCCCTGAGTGCTTTTTTGCAGGCCACGGGCAGCGTTCCGCTGGCGTGGTGGATCCCCTGCATGGCGGCAGCTGTGGGGATACAGTATTTATACCTCTGGGTCACCCGCACCATCTCCCTGCTGGAGGCGGGCTATGTCTGCGCCCGGGCCTTCGTTCTGGCAGAGCTGGCTGCCAGCGCCGAGTGGCAGCTGCACTGCTTCCTATGGCCTCAGCGCAGCGGGGCCGACGGCCTGTCACTGCTGCTTCTGGTGGTGGTCTATGGCGGCGTTTTCGGCTGCATCTGGGTGCTGGAGCATAAGCACAAAAGTCCCAAGGGCCATATCGTCATCAGCGGAAAAGCGGGCCTCGTGGCCGTCGTCATGGCGGCGATGGTCTTCGCGGTGAGCAACCTGCTGTTCTTGGGCGACCGCGAGGTGGACATGAGCGTCTACTACATCCGCACGCTGGTGGACATCTGCGGCGTGCTCATCCTGACGGTCCAGCACGAACAGCTGCGGGAGGCGGCGCTCCACAGTGAGCTTGCCGCCATGGACGAGGTGCTCCACCGCCAGTACGAGCAGTACAAGCGGAGCAAGGAGGGCATCCGGCTCATCAACAGCCGCTATCATGAGCTGAAAATTCAAATCGCGGACATCCGCGCCGAGCGCGACCGGGCCAAGCAGGACGCGGCTCTGGCCCGGATGGAGAGCGGCCTCCGGCAGTATGAGGCCGAGAACAAGACGGGCAACCCGGTATTGGATACCCTATTGACCGCCAAAAGCATGGACTGCCAGCAGCGCGGCATCAACATGACCAGCGTGGCCGACGGCAGCCAGCTGGGCTTTCTGAGCACGCGGGAGCTGTGTACCCTCGTGGGTGCGCCGCTGGACAACGCCATCGAGAGCGTGCTGGCCGAGCCTGACCCCGAAAAGCGTCTGCTGCGGGTGGCCATCTATAACCAGAGCGGCTGCGTGATGCTCCGCTTCGAGAACTATTGCGCCCAGCCCGTGGAGATGGGCGCGGACGGTCTGCCTGTCCACAACGCCCACGGCGGCTACGACCTGCAGGGCGTGCAGGCGGCCGCCCAGCGCCACGACGGCACCATGACCCTTCATTGGGCCGACAGCTGGTTCACCCTGCGGATCTTGCTGCCGGTCCCATCGTGAGAAACCTCTCCGTCATCGCGTAGCGATGACGGAGAGGTTTTGTTATTCTGCACAATAAAACCGTTCTCAAAATTGTGAATTAGCACAATAAAATTTGAAACCAAATTGAAACTTCTGCAAAACATGCCTCCAAAATGACAGATTGTGAAGATGTTTGTGAATTTTCTTTGAATCCATTTATAATAGTGGCAATGCTCCGGGAGCTGTACCCGGAAAATATGGATTCAGAATAAGGAGGAAGAAAATTATGTTGTCCATCAATATGGATGATGTAATGCAGGTAGTTTCGAACATTCAGAACTATCTGATTGCATTCGGCGTCGTCCTCGTACTCGCGCTCCTCGTGATGTTCGCGGTGCGGAAGATGCCCAAAGCGAAAAAGAAGATGATCCGTGCGCAGTCCGGCCTCGCCATTCTGCTGGCGCTGGCGATTGTTATCAACCTCATCTGCACCGGCCCCATGTCCACCATGCTGGATCTGGTCTCCGGCGAAGGTTCCATCAGTGAGGAGACTTCCGCAGAGGCCACCGAGCTGGTCAATGAGATCACTCAGGAAGGCATCGTTCTGGCTCAGAACGATGACAACATCCTGCCTGTGGCTTCCGGTTCCAAGCTGAACGTCTTCGGCTGGGCTTCCACCAGCCCCTGCTACGGCGGCACCGGTTCCGGCGCTCTGAACGACGCTTACCCTGTCACCGACCTGCTCACCGGTCTGCATGATGCAGGCATCGAGACCAACGACGAGCTGAGCAAGTTCTACACCGATTACTGCTCCACCCGCCCCAGCGTCGGCATGGCACAGCAGGACTGGACCCTGCCCGAGCCGAATGTCAGCCTGTACACCGACGAGATGATGGCAAACGCCAAGGCATATTCTGACACCGCTATGGTCGTCATCACCCGCGTCGGCGGTGAGGGCGCAGACCTTCCCACCGACATGTCTGCTGTCGTGGACGGCAGCTGGGTCCGCCGTGTGGCAGATTACCGTGGTTCTCAGCGCGGCGCCGGCTACTACAACGGCACTTACGATGACAGCCTGAACGAGGGCAATGACTGGGATAAGGGCGACCACTTCCTGCAGCTGTCCAACCGCGAGGAAGAGCTCATCGACCTCGTCACTTCCAACTTCGACAACGTCATCGTCGTTTACAACGGCGCAAACGCTTTCGAGATGGACTGGGTCAAGAACTACCCCCAGATCAAGGGCGTCCTGCTCTGCCCCGGCACCGGTCAGTCCGGCTTTGAGGGCTTTGGCCGCGTGGTCGCCGGTGAGGTCAACCCCTCCGGCCGTACCGCTGACACCTATGCTGCTGACCTGACCGCTTCTCCGTGGTGGAACAACTTCGGTGACTTCAAGTACACCAACGCCACCGAGCTGGATTCCGATTCCAGCTCCTTCGACCCCGCAGGCGCTACTGCATCCTTCGTCAACTACGCTGAGGGCATCTATGTCGGCTACAAGTTCTATGAGACTGCTGCCGATGAAGGCCTCATCGACTACGACAAGGAAGTTGTCTATCCCTTTGGCTACGGCCTGAGCTACACCACCTTCACCCAGAAGATGAGCGACATCACCAGCGACGGCAGCAGCCTGAAGTTCTCTGTCACCGTCACCAATACCGGCTCTGCTGCCGGCAAGGATGTCGTGGAGATCTATAATGATCCTCCGTACACCAACGGCGGCATTGAGAAGGCCTCCGCAAACCTGCTGGACTTCGCCAAGACCAGCGAGCTTGCCCCCGGCGAGAGCGAGACCATCGACTTCACCATCCCGGTCGAGGATCTGGCTTCCTACGATTACAAGAACAACGGCTGCTATGTGCTGGAGGCTGGCGATTACATCATCAGCACCAACTCTGACTCCCACAATGTTCTGGATTCCAAGACCTACACTGTTGCTTCCGACATCGTTTACAACGAGTCCAACAAGCGCGAGAGCGACGCTGTTGCAGCGACCAATCAGTTCGATTTCGCAGAGGGCGAGATCACCTATCTGTCCCGTGCAGACGGCTTTGCAAACTATGCTGAGGCCACTGCCGCTCCTGCTGATTACAACATGAGCGATGAGGTCAAGGCTGTCTTCGACAACGCACACACCTACACTGAGGTCAACTACGAGAAGGACGATGACCCCAACGCAGAGGACATCACCACCGGCGCAAAGAACGGCCTCAAGCTGGCTGACCTGCGCGGCGTGGATTACAACGATTCCAAGTGGGATGACCTGCTGGATGAGATGAGCATCGACGACCTGCAGCAGACCATCGGCTTCGGCGGCTATCAGACTGCAGCTGTGGACAGCATCGGCAAGGTGCGCACCAACGACTGTGACGGCCCTGCGTCCATCAACAACAACTTCACCGGCGTCGGCTCTGTCGGTTTCCCGGCTGCTACCCTCATCGGCATGACTTGGAGCAAAGATCTGGCACACGACTTCGGCGACAGCATCGGCAAGATGGCCAACGAGATGAACACGTCCGGCTGGTATGGCCCGGCAATGAACATCCACCGCACCGCTTTTGCAGGCCGTAACTTCGAGTACTACTCGGAGGACGGTGTCCTGTCCGGTGCTATGGCCGCAAACGCCATCGCAGGCGCACAGGAGCACGGCGTCTACGCTTACATGAAGCACTTCGCCCTGAACGATCAGGAAGGCAACCGTACTTCTATGCTGGCTACCTGGTCCAACGAGCAGGCTATCCGCGAGATCTACCTCAAGCCCTTCGAGATGTCTGTCAAGGATGCTGACTGCCACGCTGTCATGTCTTCCTTCAACTACATCGGCAGCCGCTGGGCTGGCGGCTGCAAGGAGCTGCTGCAGAACGTCCTGCGCGGTGAGTGGGGCTTCCTCGGCTTCGTCGAGACCGACTACTTCGGTGTCTACGGCTACATGACCGCTGATCAGGGCGTCCGCAACGGCAGCGATCTGATGCTCTGCACCACCGGCAATGACTTCAACAAGATGACTGTTCTGACCAACAGCAGCAAGCAGGCAATGCGCACCTCTGCCAAGAACATCCTCTACACCGTGGTCAACAGCCGCGCTTATGAGGCTGAGAACCTGAACCCCGGCATGGCAAAGTGGAAGGTCATCCTGATCGGCGCTGACGTCGTAGCCGCGCTGCTCATCGTTGGCCTGGAGTACACCGCCATCAAGAACTACAAGAAGCGCAAGGAAGAAGAGGAAGAAGTCTAAACCGAACTCTCTCTCCATGCAGCACCTGAACTGAACCAACGGCAAAGGCCCGCTGCACCAGACAGCGGGCCTTTGCCCTGCTCAGGATAAAATGAGGAAAATGCGATGAAGCATACCGACATCATCCAGAAACTGAACTTAGAGCAAAAATGCGCCCTGCTCTCAGGCGAGACTGTCTTTACCACCCGCGCTCTGCCGGGCAAGGGCATCCCGGCCATCACCCTTTCGGACGGCCCCAACGGTGTCCGCAAGCAGGCCGGCGCCGCCGACCATCTGGGCCTCAACCCCAGCGTTCCGGCAACCTGCTTCCCGACCTCTTCCGCCACTGCGTGCAGCTGGGATGAGAAGCTGGGCGAAGCCGTGGGCGAGGCACTGGGCGAGGAAGCTGCCGCACAGGAAGTGGCTGTCCTGCTCGGCCCTGGCCTGAACATCCAGCGCAGCCCCCTTTGCGGCCGCGACTTCGAGTATTTCTCGGAAGACCCCATCCTCGCGGGCAGGATGGCCGCTGCCTATGTGCGCGGCATCCAGAAAAACGGCATCTCTGCCTGCCCCAAGCACTTTGCGGTCAACAGTCAGGAGCTGCGCCGCATGGCCAGCGACTCGGTGCTCGATGAGCGCACCCTGCGGGAGCTGTATCTGACCGGTTTCGAGATCGTGGTGAAAGAGGCAAAGCCCAAGACCATCATGACCTCCTACAACCTCATCAACGGCACCTATGCCAACGAGAATGCCCACCTGCTGCAGGACATTCTGCGGAAGGACTGGGGCTTCGACGGGGCCGTCGTCACCGACTGGGGCGGCTCCAATGACCACGCCCTCGGCGTGAAGAACGGCTCCACCCTCGAAATGCCCTGTCCCGGCGGAGACTCCATCCGGGAGCTGATGAAGGCCGTACAGGACGGCAAAATTTCCGAGGCCGACGTGGACGCCCGCCTCGACGAGATGCTGGAACTGGTGCTCTCCACCCACGCTGCGGTGGAAAAAGCGCCCCGCACCTTCGACGCTGCCGCGCACCATAAGCTTGCCCGCCGCGCGGCCGCAGAGAGCATCGTCCTGCTCAGGAACGAGGGCGGCATCCTGCCGCTCAAGCCCAATGAGAAGCTGGCCGTCATCGGCGACTTTGCCGAGACGCCCCGCTATCAGGGCGCAGGCTCCAGCGCCGTCAACGCCCTGCAGGTGGACACCCTGCTGGACAGCATCAAGGCCGACGACAGCGGCATCACCTTCGTGGGCTATGCCTCCGGTTTCGAGCGTCAGGGTGCAGCTGACGCCGAGAAGCTGGAAGAGGCTGTGGCCCTCGCAAAGAAGGCGGACACCGTTCTGCTCTGCCTTGGCCTCGATGAGCTGCGGGAGAGCGAAGGCCTTGACCGCGCAGACATGAAGCTGGCCGAGAACCAGCAGCAGCTTCTGGCCGCTGTGGCTGCCGTCAACCCGAACGTCGTCGTTCTGCTGAGCGCCGGTGCACCGATAGAGACGCCGTGGGTCGGCCAGTGCAGGGCGCTGGTCTACGGCGCACTGGGCGGACAGGCAGGCGCAGGCGCGGCCGCAGACATCCTCACCGGCAAGCTCTGCCCCTGCGGCAAGCTGTCCCAGACCTGGGCGCAGGTTCACGACGATACCCCCGCCAAGGCGAACTTCGGCGGCGAGGGCCGGAACGTGGAGTACCGCGAGGGCCTGTATGTGGGCTACCGGTACTATCAGACCGCCGGTGTGCCGGTGGCGTTCCCCTTCGGCTACGGCCTGAGCTACACCACCTTCGAGTACAGTGATTTGCAGGCAGACGAGAAGGGTGTGACCCTCACGGTCACCAACACCGGCAGCTGTGCCGGTGCCGAGATCGTCCAGCTCTACGTCGCAAAGCAGGACGCAAAAATCTTCCGCCCGGCGCAGGAGCTGAAGGGTTTTGCAAAGGTCTTCCTCGCCCCCGGCGAGAGCAGGACGGTGAGCATCGCTCTGGACGACAAGGCGTTCCGCTACTGGAACGTCAAGACTGACCGCTGGGAAGTCGAAGGCGGAAGCTATCAGCTCCGCGTGGGTGCATCCAGCGCAGACATCCGCCTGACGGCGGAAGTCTCCGTCAAGGGGACCAACGCTCCCGACCCCTACGAGGGTCTCGACCTGCTCCACTACGTCTCCGGTCAGATCACCTATGTGACCGACGCCGAGTTCGAGGCTCTGCTGGGCCACCCTGTGCCGGAGGATGTCGTCCGCATCGACCGGAACATGACGCTGGGCGAGATGGACCATGGCCGCAGTCCGCTGGGCTGGGTGGCACAGAAGGTGCTGCGCTGCCGTCTGGACAGCAGCTTTGCAAAAGGCACCCCCGACCTGAACACCGTGTTCCAGTATAATATGCCGCTGCGCGCGCTGGCCAAGATGACCAACGGCATGGTGAGCATGGGCATGGTGGACGGCCTCGTCTGGGAGCTGAAAGGCTTCTGGCTCGTGGGCATCCTTCGGGTCATCTATGAGTTCGTCAAGAATCTCATCCTGAACGGCCAGATGGAAAACCGGCTCAAAAACAGCTGAAAGGAATAAGGTCATGAATCTCTGGAATAACTTTGCCGCAAAGCATCCGGCCGCGGCCAAATGGGTGCGGGAGGGTGGACTGTTCGTCATCGTGTCCAACCTCATCACCGTGTTCAAATATCTGCTTCTGCAGTTCCTGCCCAAGGCGTTTGCAAGCCTGCCGGTGGTGGACTTCGGCTGGCCGGGCATCGACATCACCCTGTTCGGCGAGACCTTCAAGTGGAATATCCTCGGCTACGACGCCGCCCACGGCGGCCTGCCCTACTTCTGCGCCTACATGGTGGCCATGGTCATCGGCGAGTGCATCAATTTCCCCATCCAGCGCAATTTTGTCTTCCGCAGCAAGGGCAACCTCGCCAAGCAGATCGGCTGGTATCTGCTGGCCTTCTGCCTCATCACCTGCATCGTCAACTCCATCAACTGCATCTGGGTGGCTGTGGCCGGTCTGCTGGTGCCTGATTTCATCTACAACATCGGCACCACGGTGCTCAACGGCGGCATCTCGATGGTCATCTTCTTCTTCGTGAACAAGATCATCTTCCCCGAAGGCGAAGCCGCAAAATAATCTGTCATCTTCTTTATTTTCATCATTTTCTTCATCCGAACCAACAGGCCGTCCTCTAGAGGAGGACGGCCTGTTGGCATATTGAGCGGTTTTGGACGCTGCAAAGAACGAAATTTCGGTCATAGGGTAAGAATCTGCCCAGGGGTCTTGCACTTTGATGCTTTACTGTGGTAAAATCATGCCATGCTTTTATCATAGAGGAAAAAGCACCAAAGGGGGAACGTGTATGAGTGAGATCTGTATCATCGTCACCATCGTCGTCTATCTTGCGGCCATGCTGCTGGTGGGTTTCGCCTATAGCAAGACCAACAACGACAGCGCCGACTTCTACCTCGGCGGCCGGAAGATGGGGCCGCTGGTCACGGCCATGAGCGCCGAGGCCAGCGATATGTCCAGCTGGCTGCTGATGGGTATGCCGGGTCTGGCCTATCTGACAGGCATTGCCTCGCCGGGCTGGACGGCCATCGGCCTTGCGCTGGGTACCTGGCTCAACTGGTTCATCGTGGCCCGGCGGCTCCGCCGCTATTCGGCCAACCTCGACGCCATCACGGTACCGCAGTTCTTGTCGCTTCGCTTCCATGACCAGCGCAACCTGCTGAACGCTCTGGGCGCGGTCATCATCATCGTCTTCTTCGTGCCGTATACGGCCTCGGGCTTTGCGGCCTGCGGCAAGCTGTTCCACAGCCTCTTCGGCGTAGATTACATGGCAGCAATGCTGGTGTCGGCCCTCGTCATCGTGGGCTATACCATCCTCGGCGGCTTCCGCGCCGTCACCACCACCGACCTCATCCAGTCGGTGGTCATGTCGCTGGCCCTCATCGCGGTGCTGGGCTACGGTATCGTCGTGGCCGGCGGCTGGGGTGCTGTGGTGGAGAATGCCCAGAGCCTTTCCGGCTACCTGACCATGACGGCCAGCCACGACGCTGTGACGGGCGGGGCCGCGTCCTACAGCCTGCTGGACATCGTCTCCACCATGGCGTGGGGCCTCGGCTACTTCGGTATGCCCCACATCCTGCTCCGCTTCATGGCCATCGAGGACGAGAAGAAGCTGGTGCTCAGCCGCCGCATTGCCACCGTCTGGGTGGTCATCGCCATGGCGGCGTCCATCGTCATCGGCATGGTGGGCCTCGGCATGACCAAGGTCGGTGCGCTGGAATTCCTCAGCGGCCCGTCCAGTGAGACCCTCATCGTCCGCATCGCCAGCCTCATCAGCCAGCACGGTGTGCTGGCGGCAGTCCTCGCCGGACTCATCCTTGCAGGCATCCTGGCGGCTACGATGTCCACGGCAGACAGCCAGATGCTGGCCGCGGCGTCCAGCGTGTCGCAGAACATTTTGCAGGAGTTCGGCCACCTCAAACTGAGCGAGAAGCAGAGCCTCTTCGCAGCCCGCCTGACCATCATCTGCGTCAGCGTGGTGGGCGTGGTGCTGGCCCGCGACCCGGATTCCAGCGTTTTCGGCATCGTCAGCTTTGCGTGGGCCGGTTTCGGCGGCTCCTTCGGCGCTGTCGTCCTCTGCGCCCTGTTCTGGAAGCGCTGCAACTGGCAGGGCGCGCTGGCCGGTATGCTCTGCGGCGGCCTGATGGTCTTCGTCTGGAAGTACATCGTCAGCCCGCTGGGCGGCGTCTTCGGCATCTATGAGCTTCTGCCCGCCTTCCTCGTCTCGCTGGCCGTCTGCGTGGTGGTCAGCCTCGTGACCCCGGCTCCCACGGAAGATATTCTGGCCGAGTTCGACGCGGCGAAATAACCGGTAAAAACAAGAGGAGGGCCTGTGCTGAAACCCGGCACAGGCTCTCCTTTTATGCTTGTGTGACGCTTCCGTGCTCCACCCGGTATACCTTGTCAAACTGTTTCATGAACGCCCCCGAGACGTCGTGGGTGATGGCCACCACCATGCAGGGGAGAGCGAGCAGATTTTCCATGACCTGTCCGCTGGTGTCGGGGTCGAGGCTGGCGGTGATCTCGTCGGCGATGATGAGGTCGTACCGGCGAAGTGCCAGCCGTGCGATGCCGATGCGCTGGCGCTGCCCGCCGGAGAGGTTCTTACCGTTCTCGCTGATGAGGGTGTCGAGGCCGTCGGGCAGGGTGCTTACCCAGTCGGAAAGGCCCGCCGTCTCCACGGCGTGGGTCAGCTGCTCTTCGGGGAAATCCTCACCCAGGCAGATGTTGCTGCGGAGGGTGTCGTTGAAGAGATAGGTGGTCTGGGCGATGTAGCCCACCCGATGGTAGAGGCTCTGACGGTCGATGCCGCGCAACTGCTGGCCGTTGAAGAGGATGCTGCCGGTATAGTCTGGGTAGTACTGGAACAGCAGCTTTGCCAGTGTAGACTTGCCGCAGCCGCTCTCGCCCACGAGAACGGCCTTTTCCTGCCCGGAAACGGTCAGCCGGACGCCGCGCAGCACCGGCGCGGCAGCACCCGGATAAGTAAAGCCGGTGTCTTGGCACTCGATGTGCTCAAGCCTGCCGATGGGCTGACCTTTGGGCGTTTCTTCCGGGCCGGACATGGCGTCTTCTAACCGCTGGCGGATGCCTTTGGAGGACCTGACCTTGGCCCAGCACTGAGCGATCTGGCTGCAGGGCGTGATGACGAAATTCGCCATGCTGGCGGCGGTGGAGACGGTGCCCATCGTCAGACGGCCATCAAAGGCGAGGAACAGGCCCACCAGCATGACGATGGGGAAGATGAGGTTGCTGATGAGAGAGGTGTTGACCACCATTGCATTGAGGCTCTGCTGATAGCCCAGCTCGCTGGTGCGGGCCTGCCGAGCCGCGTCCCGGTGGCGGGCGGCGTAGGCGTCCTCCCGCAGAAAGCCCCGGATGACCTCAAACCCGCCCAGAAGCTCTTTGAGCTGTTGGGTGTAGACCGCCATCTGGAGCGAGAAGGCGTCGCGGGCGGCTTTGAGCCGCTCGTTCATCTTGCGGGGCAGCACCAGCGGCGGCACGGTCACGAGCAAAATCGCCGCCAGCATCACCGGGCTGATGTAGAGGTACATTCCCAGAGCGCAGAGCATGATGCCGCCCCAGAACACGATATTGAAGATGGACATATAATAGTCGTCGTAGAGGGTGCGCAGGTCGGTAGTCAGCAGGGAGAGATAGGCTGCGTCGCCCTCCCGCTGATATTGGGACACCGGGCGGCGCAGCACCCGCTCCATGACCTGTCCCCGTACCTGCTCCACGGCACCGCAGGCGAGTTTTGTAAAGGAGCGGCGGCTCAGCCGTTCGAAAAACCAGCTGGTGAAGGTGATGAGGAACACCAGCCCCATATAGCCCAGCGCCTCCTGCTTGCTCTTGGAGTCGATGAGCCACTTGAGCTGGAAGCTTTTCAGCGGTGCGAAAAAGGACACCACCGCCGTAAAGAGCACAAAGACGATGAGCTTCGCCCAGTGGTGCTTGAAGTAGTCGTTGACTGTCTGATTATTCATAAGCAATACCCCTTATATGTCCCGAAAGGCTTCCTGCCGCGGTGCAGAATTTGGACTAAGTATAACATGGTTCCGCAAAAAAAAAAATAGGTTTCGCCATTTTTTCGGGACATAAAAAGCCCCCTGCCCGGGACTCCTTAGAGTTCGGGCAGGGGGCTTGAAGCTCTTTATGTAAGAGGTGCTGTCAGCTTACAGCTGGGGGCCGGCGGAGACCAGAGCCTTGCCGTGCTCGTTGCCCTCGTACTTTGCGAAGTTCTTGATGAAGCGGCCAGCCAGATCCTTGGCTTTCTCTTCCCACTGAGCGGCATCTGCGTAGGTGTCGCGGGGGTCGAGGATAGCGGGGTCAACACCGGGCAGAGCAGTGGGGACCTCGAAATCGAAGTAGGGGATCTTCTTGGTGGGAGCCTCGTTGATGGCGCCGCTCAGGATAGCGTCGATGATGCCGCGGGTATCCTTGATGGAGATGCGCTTGCCGGTGCCGTTCCAGCCGGTGTTGACCAGATAAGCCTTGGCGCCGCTCTTCTGCATCTTCTTGACCAGCTCCTCAGCGTACTTGGTGGGGTGCAGCTCCAGGAAGGCCTGACCGAAGCAGGCGGAGAAGGTGGGGGTGGGCTCGGTGATGCCGCGCTCGGTGCCGGCCAGCTTTGCGGTAAAGCCGGACAGGAAGTAGTACTGGGTCTGCTCCGGGGTCAGGATGGAGACCGGGGGCAGGACGCCGAATGCATCAGCAGACAGGAAGATGACATTCTTGGCTGCGGGTGCAGAAGAGATGGGGCGGACGATGTTCTGGATGTGGTCGATGGGGTAGGAGACGCGGGTGTTCTCGGTCACGCTCTTGTCGGCGAAATCGATGTGGCCCTCAGCGTCCAGAGTGACGTTCTCCAGCAGAGCGTTGCGCTTGATGGCGTTGTAGATGTCGGGCTCAGAGTCCTTGTCCAGGTTGATGACCTTTGCGTAGCAGCCGCCCTCGAAGTTGAAGACGCCGTTGTCGTCCCAGCCGTGCTCGTCATCGCCGATGAGCAGACGCTTCGGGTCGGTGGACAGGGTGGTCTTGCCGGTGCCGGACAGACCGAAGAAGATGGCAGTGTTCTTGCCCTCCTTATCGGTGTTGGCAGAGCAGTGCATGGAAGCGATGCCCTTCAGCGGCAGGAAGTAGTTCATCATGGAGAACATACCCTTCTTCATCTCGCCGCCGTACCAGGTGTTGACGATGACCTGCTCCTTGCTGGTGATGTTGAACAGCACAGCAGTCTCGGAGTTCAGGCCCAGCTCCTTGTAGTTCTCGACCTTAGCCTTGGAAGCGTTGTAGACAACGAAATCAGGCTCGAAGTTCTCCAGCTCCTCAGCGGTGGGCTTGATGAACATATTGGTGACGAAATGTGCCTGCCAGGCCACTTCCATGATGAAGCGGACGGCCATGCGGGTGTCCTTGTTGGCGCCGCAGAAAGCATCCACGACGTACAGGCGCTTGTTGGAGAGCTCCTTCTTGGCGATCTCCTTCACAGCTTCCCAGGCTTTCTGAGATGCGGGGTGGTTGTCGTTCTTGTACTCGTCACTGGTCCACCACACGGTGTCCTTGGAGTTCTCATCCATGACGATGAACTTATCCTTGGGGGAGCGGCCGGTGTAGATGCCGGTCATGACGTTGACAGCGCCCAGCTCGCTGACCTGGCCCTTCTCGTAGCCTTCCAGTTCGGGCTTGGTCTCCTCGTCGAACAGCTGCTCGTAAGAGGGATTGTACACGATCTCGGTCGTGCCGGTGATACCATACTTGCTCAGATCCAACTTTGCCATGATACTTATACCTCTTCTTTCGTTCAGGTCATCGCCCAGACACCAGCGGTAAGCTGCCCTCAGCCAAAAGGACACCGCAAAAGGACGATGAAAAGAAATACAGATGCGTATTCTCCTGTATATCATTATACATAAATCGGGGCTGAAATCAACCGGCGGAGCGGTTTTCTTCGGGTAAAAGCAACAAATCTTATTAAGAATCCGGGGTATTTGAGACAGTTTCGTAAAAATCCTGGCCCGTTTGCCTGCACAAATTAAAGATTTTATGCCAAAAACAAATCTTTGATAAAATTTTATCGATTTGGGATACAAGGAGCGGAAAACAGGAGAGAAGAGGCTGCAATTTTGGGCCGCGAAAAAACGTATTATAAGTAGAGGAACAAAATATTTGTGGATATTTTGCGATTTATCTGGAAAAAACACACGACTTATGATATACTGAGCCAGTCTGACCCGCGGCCATGAGCCGCCAGCATGGAGAAACAACGACGATGAAGACGCTTTACATATTTCTTACCCGCTCCGGTACCCTGCTCTCGAACCTCGTGTACAGCCTGACCGGTGCGCAGTACACCCACGTCTCCCTCGCCTTCGACGAGGATCTGAGTACCCTCTATAGCTCTACCCGCAAGAATGGCTACACCATGTTCCCCGCAGGTCCCAGCCGGGAGTACCTGAACCGGGGCGTGTTCCTCATGCGGGAGAACATCCCCTGCGCCCTCTACGCGTTGGAAGTGACGGACGAAGCCTACACCCGCGCCAAGCGCCGCACCCAGCACATGATGCACCACGGGGAGCTCTACCGCTTCAATTCGCTGGGTCTGCTGCTCTGCTGGATGCATATCCGCTGGCAGCGCCGCCGGCATTATTTCTGCTCCCAGTTCGTCAGCGAGGTGCTCCAGAAGAGCGGTGCGCTGGAGCTACCAAAGCCCAGCACCCTCATGCACCCCAGCGATTACGCCGAGCTGCCCGAGCTGCGCTGCCTCTACCGCGGTACGCTGGCCGGCCTGCCCCAGCGCCAGAGCATGGAGCTGGGCGAGGTGGAGAGCGTCATGGGCCTTTACCTGAACGTCCTTCTGGGGGCTGTGAAGGGCAGAGCACGTCGGCTGTTCTGATTTTTTCGAAATTTTTGCCGAAAAATTGAAAATGCCTGTTGACAAAGCGGGTACGCTGTGCTAAAATAATCGAGTCGGGAACAACACCCGATGCAATGGTAGTATGGCCCGTTGGTCAAGCGGTTAAGACAGAGGCCTCTCACGCCTTTAACATCGGTTCGATTCCGGTACGGGTCACCATATGCACCTCTAGCTCAGTTGGTAGAGCAACTGACTCTTAATCAGTGGGCCCAGGGTTCGAGTCCCTGGAGGTGCACCACAACAACAAAATCCGAACTTTTTTCCAATAGGAGAAGGGTTCGGATTTTTTGTATTCTTTGGAAAACAGAACGAATCCCTTGCTTCCATCGAAAAACGTCCTAGACCTTATCATAAGAAAGCACGACAGACCACTGTAAGAGTGCCGTAAGGCGGAAAGGACACAAACATGAAGTACGATGAAAGAGCCTGTAAATTCAACATGGACACCGGCTGCGTGGAGCTGCTGCTCCGGGATGGAAGAGAAATCTCCATTGACTGCACCGGGGTCGAGGATGCACTGGATGTGACCATGGCGCAGAGATCGGAGCTGGACTATCTTATTTACAATGACCCGCTGGGCTATGCGGATTTGATCCTGAACGGAGACCCGGAGGAATATTTGAGGAATGTGACTTGGAGCCACGGATTAGAAGATTGATTTTCCCATAAAACCGCCATTGACAAAAACTGCCGCTCACCTGCATAACGGAACGCAGGTGGGCGGCGTTTTGCGCTATCGGCTCAGAGACTGCCGGAAGTTACAACTTACGCAAGGCTTTCAATGATCTCCGCACACTTTTCAATGCCGATGACCCCGCTGTCCAGCGCAATATGATAGTTGGCGGCATCGCCCCACTTCATATCGGTATAGAAGCGGCAATAAGCAGCGCGGCGCTTATCCTTCTCCTTCAGCCGGGTTTCGGGCGATTTCTCCCGTTCCCCGTAGACCCGCACGATGCGGTCAGCCCGGAACTTCATGTCCGCGTGGACAAAGACCTTCAGGCAGTCGGTGCGGTCCTGCAGGATAAAATCGGCGCAGCGTCCTACGATGACGCAGGGCTCTTTTTCTGCCAGCTCCCGGATGATCCGGTATTGCAGCTTCCAGAGCAGGTCCTCGTTGGTGGGGCCGAAGCTGCGGTCGGTGAAGGCAGAGGCGAGGAAGCCGCCGGGAGTGTACTCTCCGGCCTCCTTGATGTAGCTCTCGTCAAAGCCGCTTTCGACAGCCAGTTTCTGGATCAGTTCGGCGTCGTAGCACTGGATGCCCAGATGCTCTGCCACCAGCTTGCCGATGGTCCTGCCGCCGCTGCCAAACTCGCGGCTGATGGTAATGATATGTTTTTCCATTAGACTTCTCCTTTATGGTTCAGTTCACGGTAGGTCTTGCAGATCAGATAGCCTGCAATCAGGAAGGTGAGGATATCCGACATGGGCATGGAGTACAGCACGCCGTCCAGCCCGAAGAACCGGGGCAGCAGCAGGGCAAAGCCCACGCCGAACACCACCTCACGCACCATGGACAGGGCGGTGGATTCCGCTGCCTTGCCCATGGCCTGCAAAAAGATGAAGCACGCCTTGTTGACACAGGCCAGAATGATCATGCACAGGTAGATGCGGAAGGATTTCACGGCAAAATCGGTGTAGTAAACGCTCTCGTTGGCGGCACCAAACAGGGCGATGAGCTGCCGGGGAAGCAGCTCCACCAGCACCAGTGCAACGGCACCCACGGTGGCCTCTGCCAGCAGCAGTTTCGTGAACAGCTCTTTCACACGGGCGGGCTTTTTAGCACCCATGTTGAAGCCCACCACGGGGATGCAGCCAGCCGCCATGCCCACCACGATGGAGATGACGATCTGGAAGAACTTCATCACGATGCCAACAACTGCCATAGGGATCTGGGCGTACTGTTCCTGCCCGAACACGGCATCCAGTGCGCCGTATTTGCGGATCATGTTGTTGATGGCTGCCATTGCCGCCACAAGGCTGATCTGGGACAGAAAGCTGGTCATGCCAAGGGTCAGGGTACGGCCGCAGATGGAGCCCTTCAGCCGGTAGTCGCCCTTTTCAGGGCGAATGATCTTCATGTGCAGCAGATACCACACTGCCAGCACTGCCGTGACCAGCTGACCGATGACGGTAGCCACCGCTGCGCCCATCATGCCCCAGCGGAAGCCAAAAATGAAGATGGGGTCCAGAATGATGTTCAGCGCCGCACCCGCAAGGGTGGAGATCATGGCAAACCGAGGATTGCCGTCGGCGCGGATGATGGGATTCATGGTCTGCCCGAACATATAAAAGGGCACGCCCAGCGTGATATAAAAGAAATATTCCTGCGAGTGGTGGTAGGTCTCGGCGTTCACCGTTCCGCCGAACATGGCAAGAATGTTGTCCGCAAAAATCAGATAGAGCGCGGCCAGCACAATACTGCTGACGAGACACATCACCACCGCATTGCCGACGCTCCGCTTTGCCTTGGGGACCTCGTTCTGCCCAAGGCTGATGCTGACGAAGGCGCAGCAACCGTCACCAATCATGACTGCGATTGCCAGCGCTACCACCGTCAGGGGAAAAACGACCGTATTGGCGGCGTTGCCATAAGAGCCGAGATAGCTGGCGTTTGCAATAAAGATCTGATCCACGATGTTATACAGTGCGCCGACCAGCAGCGAAATAATGCACGGGATCGCATACTTTTGCATCAGCTTGCCGATGCGTTCCGTGCCGAGAAATTGATTGGAACTTTCCATGGGATTCACCTTTACCTTTCCATTTTGGGGCAAATAAAAACAACGGGCAGCTCTCATGCAACCGGTTTTACGCATGAGTGCTACTCGTTGTACGAAATCATTATAGCCTGCCTGTCTGGAATTTGCAAAGGCAGTTTTGCACAAGAATTGTACTGGGCATTCTGCGCAGATTGCACGAGGAAAACTTTGTGAAAGATGCCCTTTGAAGCCCGCCAACCTACCGTGGTACAATAAAGTAAAGAGCAAAATTACGCTGGAAAGTCTGTTTTTGCAGCCTTTTCATACAAGGGAAAGAGGCAATACCATGTCACGGTTTCAGGCGGGAGCGCTGGTGGTTTACGGAAATCTGGGAGTGCACGAGGTGGAAGGCGTCGGGCTGCGGCGCTTTTGCGATGAGTCCGCCAGAGAGTATTACACCCTCCGGCCTTATTTTTCGGATTCCCACGACCGCAGCTATATCCCCACGGAAAAGGAAGCGGCGCTGCGCCCGGTGACCCCGGCACAGCAGGCGGAAGCCGACCTTGCACGCGTCAAAGCGGAGAAGCTGCCCATCCCGGCGGGGGTACAGACAGCGCTGGCAGAACATTATCAGGCACTGCTGCACACCAACGATTTTTACCAGTATTTGACCCTGTTCAAGGAGCTGGGGCAAAAGCAGACCCAGCAGCAAAGCCGCGGCCGAAAGATCAACGCCATGGATACCTACTTCTACCAGATGGTAGAGCGTGTCCTGCGGGAAGAGCTGGCGGTGGCGTTTGGGGAATCGCAGCAGGAAGCCGGCAGACGGCTTCTGGAGGTTTTGCGCTAAAGCCGCATGGTGATTTTTACCAACAAATGCAAAGGCTCTTTTTGTTCGGAGCAACTTTGTAGGAATCAACAAAGAAGGGCGGTTTGTTATGTAAAACCTTCGTGCGAGTTTGCCACTTGAAACCCATCGATGCCTTATGATATAATCCCTTCAGCAGAACGCGCTGTGTGTGAACACGTAAGACCAGTTTCTTCACACGCAGGCGTTCTCTTTTTATTTTCAAAAAGTTAGTTTGCGCTAATCTTGAGGAGGGCTTTTCATTCGTAATCATCGTTCCACTGTTTTTCTCGGCGTTCTGCTGCTGATCCTTTCGGTCAGCTCTCTGTTTGCCGGGGTGCTGGATATCCGGTTTTTTGACCTGCTTACAGGCAGCGTGAAAACATGGGAGATCTTTCTGATCTCCCGCCTGCCGCGTCTGCTTGCCATCCTCTGCACAGGCATCGGCATGAGCGTGGCGGGGCTTATCATGCAGCAGCTCTGCATGAACAAGTTTGTTTCGCCCACCACAGGCGCGACGATCTCTTCTGCACAGTTTGGCATTCTGCTGGCTTTGCTGTTTGCACCGGGTTCTACCCTGTGGGGACGTGCTGCCTTTTCCTTCGTTTGTGCCGTTCTCGGTACATGGGTCTTTGTCTGGTTCATCCAGCGTATCCGGTTCAAGGATGTTGTCATGGTTCCGCTGGTCGGCATCATGTTCTCCAACATCGTAATGGGTGTTACCAATTATCTTGCCTACAAATATGAAATGACACAGGCTCTTTCCAGCTGGCTGGTCGGTCATTTTTCCACCGTCATTCGTGGGCGGTATGAGCTTGTCTGGCTGACGGTACCGCTGGTGGTTCTGGCATTTGTATTTGCCAACCACTTCAATATCGTGGGCATGGGAAAAGATTTTTCTCAGAACCTCGGCGTTCCGTATGATCTGGTGTTGTTTATGGGTCTGACCATTGCTGCCATGATCACGGCATCCGTTGTTGTCGTGGTCGGCTCGATCTCCTACATCGGCCTCATCGTGCCCAATATCGTAGCAATGTTCAAGGGTGACCAGATCCGCGGAACGCTGGTGGATACCGCTCTGTTTGGCGCTGTGTTCGTGCTGGTCTGCGATATGATCGGGCGGGTTGTGATCTATCCCTACGAGCTGCCCATCGAGCTGATCGTTGGCGTTATCGGCAGTATCCTGTTTGTCGGTCTGCTGCTGTATCGGCTTCGGCATGGACGCAAGGCAGTCCGGCTGGGCAAAGCTGCCAAGAAAACCGGAGGTGCAGCATGAAAATGCACAAAAACCATCTGCGCCTGCTGATCCTTCTGCTTCTTGTTCTGCTGGCCTGCGTAGGCTATATGACAGTGGGTGTCCACTTTGATAACCAAAAATTATTTGCCTACGCCATGCGCATCCGCACGCCCAAGCTGATCGCCATGCTCATTACAGCCTTTGCCATCGGAAGTGCCTCCATCGTGTTTCAGTCCATCATCAACAACACCATCGTCACGCCCTGCCTGCTGGGCATGGACCAGCTTTATTCGCTGATCCACACGGCGGTGTTCTTTGTGGCGGGTTCGGGCAGCTTTCTGGCGGTCAATGCCAACGCAGCCTTTGCGGTAGACCTTGCCATTATGGGCGCTGTTGCCACCGTAATTTACAGCTATCTGTTCCAGAAAACGAACCACAATGTTCTGTACGTTCTGCTTATCGGCACGGTGCTGACCTCGTTCTTTTCCAGCATCCAGACGACCTTGACCCGTGTGATGGACCCCAACGAGTACGACACGCTGCTGACGGATCTGGTCGCCAGCTTTTCCAATGTCAATTCGGCGATTCTGGTACTGTCCGTTGCGGTTCTGGTGCTGGTCGCCTTTGCCTTCCGGAAAGAGCTTGTGCTGCTGGACGTTCTGACACTGGGCAAAGATCAGGCAATCAATCTGGGCGTGGACTATGACCGCTGCATCCGCCGGCTGCTGCTGGGGGTAACACTGTACATTGCAACAGCCACCGCTATGGTCGGGCCGCTGGCATTTCTGGGGCTTATCATTGCCAACCTTTCCCGGCAGTTCCTGCGCACCTACCGGCACAGCCAGCTCATCATCGGCTCTGTTTTGTTCGGTATGGCTGTTCTGATCGGCGGACAGCTTCTGGTGGAGCGGGTGTTCGTTTACTCGGTTCCGGTCAGCGTGTTCATCACCGTGGGCGGCGGCGTGTATTTCCTGTATCTGCTGCTCACCCAGAGAAAGGCATAACACCATGTTTGTAAAAGAGATCACCAAATGCTACGATGGCAAAGCCGTTGTCGATGGCGTGAGTTTTGAAATTCCGAAAGGCAAAGTCCTTTCCCTCATCGGTCCGAACGGTGCGGGAAAATCTACCGTGATGGGAATGTTGTCCCGCCTGATCGCACGGGACAGCGGTCTTGTGGATTTTGAGGGGACGGAGATCACGCGCTGGAAAAGCCGGGAGCTGAGCAAGCGGCTCGCCATCCTGACCCAAGCCAACAATGTCCAGATGAAGCTGACGGTCCGGGAACTGGTTGCATTTGGCCGCTTTCCGTACTCCGGCGGGCGGCTGACCCAAGAGGACAACGAGATCATTGACCGTGCCATCGCCTACATGGAGCTGGGCGATTTTGAGGAGCAGTTCATCGATGAACTGTCCGGCGGTCAGCGGCAGCGTGCCTATATTGCCATGGTCATTGCACAGGACACGGAATATATCCTGCTGGATGAACCGACCAACAATCTGGATATTTACCACGCAACCAACCTCATGCGCATCGTCCGCCGCCTGTGCGATGAGCTGGGCAAAACGGTGATCCTTGTTCTGCACGAGATCAACTATGCTGCGTTTTATTCCGACTATATCTGCGCCTTTGTGAATGGAAAAATCGCAAAGTTTGGCACGGTGCAGGAAGTGATCACCAAAGAAAACCTGTCCGATATCTATAAGGTGGACTTTGAAATCATGCAGATCAAAGGCAAGCCTTTGTCGATATATTATTGATTTCAGTACTTTTTAAAAAGGAGCATTCTTATGAAGAAAATTTCTCGTCGTTCGTTTTTGACCGCTATGGCCGCTGTGAGTGCAGCGGGTGTTCTCGCCGCCTGCGGCGCTTCCTCCTCCACGGCAAGCTCCGTGGCATCCTCTGTGGCTGCATCCAGCGAAACCGCAGCCTCTTCGGAAGCTGCACCGGAATCTGTGACTATCAAGGCGTTCAACGGTGCAAAGGAGTTAGTGGACGTGGAAGTGCCCTTTGACCCGCAGCGCATTGCGATCCTCGACCTTGCTTCTTTGGACATTCTGGATGAACTGGGCGTTGGCGACCGTGTGGTCGGCACGGCATCCACCTCTCTGGACTATCTTCAGAGCTATGTCACCAATGAAAGCATTGCGAACCTTGGCAACATCAAGGAGGCCGATATGGAAGCGGTCATGGCCTGTGAGCCGGACATCATCTTTATCGGCGGACGCCTGTCCAAATCCTATGATGCTCTGTGCGAGATCGCACCCGTCGTTTTCCTTGCGACCGATGCCGAAAAGGGCGTTGTGGAAAGCACCCGTGAAAACGCCATGACCATCGCGTCCATCTTTGGTCTGGAAGATCAGGTGGAAAGCCTGATGGCGGACTTTGACAGCCGCATCGACGCGCTGAAGGCCTTTGCGGAGGGCAAGACTGCCATCGTCGGCATGACCACCAGCGGCAGCTTCAATGTTCTGGGCAACGATGGCCGCTGCTCCATCATCGGCAAGGAGATCGGCTTTGAGAACATCGGCGTGGATGCCAATATCGACACTTCGACCCACGGCAACGAGGCTTCTTTCGAGTTCATTGTGGACAAGAACCCCGACTACATCTTCGCAATGGACCGCGATGTAGCCATTGGCACCGATGGCGCACAGCTGGCACAGGAGATCCTGGAAAATGAGCTGGTGGAAAGCACGGATGCTTACAAGAATGGCCACATCGTTTATCTGGCACACCCGAATGTCTGGTACACCGCAGAGGGCGGCATTCAGGCACTGAACGAAATGCTGAGCGATCTGGAAAGCGCACTGCTGTGATTTTTTCAAAATTCTTCTTGCAATTTTGAAAAAACTCCGGTATAATACCTTCCGTTAAGAATACAAAAAGCCGGCTTACAAAGCGTGAAATCCTGAGGGAAAGCTACCCCTCAACGATTTCACGCTTTTTTGTTTGCCCGAAAAAGGAGAACCTATGAACCCAAAAAACAAACTGGCAGAAATGCCCATCCGCCCCCTGCTGTACACCATGGCGGTACCGCTGATGCTGTCGCTGCTCATCCAATCGCTGTACAACATCGTGGATAGCATTTTTGTGGCACGGCTGTCGGAAACGGCCTTGACTGCCGCCTCTCTTGTATATGCCATCCAGTTTTTGATGATCGCCATCGGCGTGGGCACCGCCGTTGGTCTGAACGCCCTGCTCTCCCGGAAGCTGGGGCAGAAAAAGCCGGAGGAAGCCTGCCGTGCCGCCACCACTGGGCTGTTTCTGATGCTGGGCACTTCGCTGGTGTTTACGCTGGTGGGGCTGCTGTTCTCGAACCAGATCGCTGCCGCCCTGACCAACGATCCCGAATTGCAGCAGCTGTGCCGGGAATATCTCTCGGTGAACCTTGTGTTCTGCTGGGGCATCTTTTTGCAGACCTACGGGCAGCGGCTTTTGCAGGCCGTGGGTGACACGGTGCTGTCCATGATTTCCCTCATCATCGGCGCAGTGGTCAACATTATTCTCGACCCCATTATGATTTTCGGTCTGCTGGGCTGCCCGGCCATGGGAATCCGGGGCGCAGCCATTGCCACCGTCATCGGGCAGCTCATCGGCGCAGCGGCGGCGCTGTGGTTCAATCGTGTCAAAAACCCGGTCATCCATGTCCGACTGAAGGGCTACCGCTTTTTGTGGCAGGATGTGGCCGACATCTACCGGGTGGGTCTGCCTACCATCGTGATGCAGGCCATCGGCAGTGTGATGACCTTTACGGTCAATGGCATTCTACTGGGGGTGTCCTCCACGGCAGTGGCGTTCTTCGGCATCTACTATAAGCTGCAAAACTTCCTGATGATGCCGGTGAATGGTCTGGGACAGGCAGCCATCCCGGTGGTGGGCTTCAACTATGGCAGTGGTCAGTCGGACCGGGTAAAGCAGGCATGGAAGGTGCTGCTGCCCACCGGCGTGGTGTTTGCCCTGTGCGGCACGGCGGTATTCCTGCTGTTCCCGGCGCAGCTGCTGGGGCTGTTCTCTGCCAGTGACGAGATGCTGGCCTTTGGTGTGCCCGCCCTGCGCATCATCTCGATGACCTTCCTGTTCGCGGTCATCACGATCTTGTGCGGCTACTTTGCCTCCGGCCTGGGCAACGGCATGGTCAACATGATCGGCGGTGCCCTGCGGCAGCTGGTGGTGCTGGTGCCCTGCCTGTGGCTGCTCATCCGCACCATGGGCATCGACAGGGCGTGGTTTGCGTTCTGGGTGTCCGAGGTGATCGCCTGCGCTTACAGTCTGTGGGCAACGAAAAAAGAACTGCGGAACAAGGGAAAATAAGGCAAAACAAAAACAGGATGCGCCACCCGGACGCACCCTGCCAAGATCCACAGACGATAGCGATATGTACAACAGGGCGTTCCCCGTCGGGAACGCTCTGCTTTTCTTTGCTGGGGGTATGATGAGCCTGTTCCGCCTGCCATGCGGCAAACTCCCTTTGGCCTTCCTCGCTGTTCCAACAGGCAAGGATGGCCGGGTAGAATGCCCGTGCCAGACGGTCAATGACTTCATCGG
>OFCP01000405.1_pt1 | contig 30826 bp, 27 predicted proteins | sample 1520831 | NCBI WGS metagenome assembly OFCP01 (sample SAMEA2699039, study PRJEB24076) | metagenome | biome: Human gut stool | place: Spain | collected 2013-03-20 | reverse complement strand
TGAGTGGCCACTACAGGCACAGAAAATGCCGATGCTTCTGCCAGCACCATACCAAAAGATTCGTTTTCTGAAGGCAGAACCACCAGACTGGCAACCCGATATACGGGGGCGGCAGGAAAAACATTGTCAGCAATAAAAACATCATCATGCATGCCCATACTGTCAATCTGATACTGTAAATGTTCCCGCAGTTCAGGTGAACCAGACCCCACAATCAACCAACAGAACTGTCGTCCATTCATTTTTAAATGGAACAGTAAATTCAACATAAATTCGTGCCCTTTTTCCGGGCGCAACATTCCTACCTGAGCAATTACGGGGCATCCTCTTCGGGACGGCAGCCAGGAAAGAACACTCGGAGGCAAACTGTTTCGGGAATCAACGTATAATTCCTGGAAATCAAAGCCAGGAGGCACAACAGTAACCCGAGTTCGACATCCTTCCTGCTCCAGATGTGTCTTCATATTTGTTCCGGGAACAATCACCTCATCGCAAAAATGATTTATTGAAAAAAATTTTGTTTTTCGTGTCAAATATGTCTTTTGCCTGATAATTCTGAATGGATGTTTCCAGGTAAAAAACCGTACCAAACCAACAATATTACTATCATGTCCACTGTGACAAACGATTGCATCGGGCTGAAAACTATGAACTATTCCGAGTAATCTCCATACAGTAGGAATGTGAAGACTGTTTCGAAATAACGCGAATGTGATATCAATTCCAAACTTACTGGCTTCAAAAGCAATTTTGCTGTTCTCCCTGCAGACAAGCAGAACTGAATGCCCCATTTTCTTCAGGGCCTTCATTTGAGCAACAGCCTGTAATTCCTGACCACCTATATTCGGTGATGATTCCGTAAATAGTATATTCATTATTAGTCATCCGGTAATCTTGGCCCCTTATGAAGGGCCAGCAACGATGAAAAAAACGGTGTTGTATAATAAAAAAGTCGTCTTTTCAGCCATACGCAATTTTCCCGTTCCTTGGTGCTTATTCTTCCTATCCGTGTAGTTCCTTTAGCAGGAGCATTCATTCTTCTTTCTGTTGTATATAAATAATGGAATCCAAGTTCTTCAGCGATCTGAATATAATCCTTGTTATAATAACCTTCCGGCCAACACAAATGTTTACTGCATTTTCCTGTCATTTTTTTTAAATATTCTCTCCCGCTCAATAAGTCCTGCCGAAGATGTTTACACTGTTCTTCTCGTGAAGTGAACTTTTTATCCCAACGTGTATGAGTATGTGTATGAACATGAAATTCGACCAGACCAGATTGCAACATTTCGTTCACTTCAGACCAGCGAAGCATAACATTATCAGCATTCCCGGTTGCTATTTGATGTTCGCAATCGCGATGAGAATATTCCTTTCCAGGAGAGTGACGAACCGGACCATTTCCAATAAAACTGGTAATTAAAAAAATATGTGCCTTGAGATTAAACTCGTTTAATAAAGGATATACCTGAAACCAGTTGTCAAGGTATCCATCATCAAATGTCAACATAACGCTTTTACGGGGAAGTTTTCCGCCCCGATAAAAAAACTCCAGTTCATCTGATGACAGTGTTTTCCAGTTGTTTTCAGCCAACCATTTCATTTGTTTCCGGAATGTCTCGGGAGAAAGTGTAACCAGTCCTGGGCAATGGCTGACATGATGATACATTAATACCGGAACATGATTTGCTTTAAACAAAATGCCCCCTCCGTTTAAAATTTAAAGTTTCTGGCACCCAGTAAGTAGAGATAAAAGGAAAGCCTAATAAAGTTGGTGAACTTTATATACTACTAAATCAAACATCAACAATTTATAAACAATAATATATTATCATATCTTTTAAAAACGGCTCACTAAGAACCTTGAGGTGGCACACTAAATTTAGCTACCTGAACAGAGGTGATATGCTCACCTCAGAACAACACAGGTGCCATAATGAAAAAAGAAATTTCAGCGCAGAGTTTAAACGCGAATCCGCTCAACTGGTCGTTGACCAGAACTACACCGTGGCAGATGCAGCCAGCGCTATGGATGTCGGCCTTTCCACAATGACGCGATGGGTGAAACAATTACGTGATGAACGGCAGGGCAAAACACCAAAAGCCTCCCCCATTACCCCGGAACAAATTGAAATCCGTGAGCTCAGGAAAAAGCTACAACGTATTGAAATGGAAAATGAAATATTAAAAAAGGCTACCGCGCTCTTGATGTCAGACTCCCTGAACAGTTCTCGATAATCGGGAAACTCAGGGCGCGTTATCCTGTGGCCACTCTCTGCCATGTGTTCGGGGTTCATCGCAGCAGCTACAAATACTGGAAAAACCGTCCTGAAAAGCCAGACGGCAGACGGGCTGTATTACGCAGTCAGGTACTTGAACTGCATGGCATCAGCCACGGCTCTGCCGGAGCAAGAAGCATCGCCACAATGGCAACCCAGAGAGGCTACCAGATGGGGCGCTGGCTTGCTGGCAGACTCATGAAAGAGCTGGGGCTGGTCAGTTGCCAGCAGCCGACTCACCGGTATAAGCGTGGCGGTCATGAGCACGTTGCTATCCCGAATCATCTTGAGCGACAGTTCGCCGTAACGGAACCAAATCAGGTGTGGTGCGGTGATGTGACCTATATCTGGACGGGTAAGCGCTGGGCGTACCTCGCCGTTGTTCTCGACCTGTTCGCAAGAAAACCAGTGGGCTGGGCCATGTCGTTCTCGCCGGACAGCAGGCTCACCATGAAAGCACTGGAAATGGCATGGGAAACCCGTGGTAAGCCCGTCGGGGTGATGTTCCACAGCGATCAAGGCAGCCATTATACGAGCAGGCAGTTCCGGCAGTTACTGTGGCGATACCGGATCAGGCAGAGTATGAGTCGGCGTGGAAACTGCTGGGATAACAGCCCAATGGAGCGCTTCTTCAGGAGTCTGAAGAACGAATGGGTGCCGGCGACGGGCTATGTAAGCTTCAGCGATGCAGCTCACGCAATAACGGACTATATCGTTGGATATTACAGCGCACTAAGACCGCACGAATATAATGGTGGGTTACCGCCAAACGAATCAGAAAACCGATACTGGAAAAACTCTAACGCGGTGGCCAGTTTTTGTTGACCACTTCAAACATTCTGACCATCAAGAATAATGTTATAACTCCCGATTCTCGGGGCGGATTCTTCCTGCTGGTAAGAGGCAAAAGATCCGCAAGAGGCCGTTTTGATCCCTTTTTTGATCAGGTCAGCCAGCTCGTTAGCCAGTTGCGGACTGTCACCCATTTGCCAGGCATCTGCGCCGGGATATTTCTTTTTTATTTCCTCAACCTCAACCATGAAAATTCCTTCGTTATCGTCAATGAAAAGAAAAGCTATCCCTTTTTTAACATGAGCGGTCCCAACATAATAGGCGATATCATTATTTAGATAGTGTGGTCCGTTCTTCGCTCAAAACTGACCTTGATCGATAACTTCGGCTGGCTGGACAATGCGTCGATTCCATTCTCGATGAGCCGAATCGGCGCCATTGTCTCCCTGGGTATTGCGCTGTACTTGATTTACTCCAGCAGCAGGGCAAAAGCCGCAACGGTGGAAATCCCCCGTCGGCCAGTACCGCGGGGGGAGTTGACGATTATTCCCAGCGTTTCAGCAGCAGGCTGGCGTTAACGCCGCCAAAGCCAAAACCGTTCGACAGCGCGTAACGCATCTTCTGCGGGCGGGCCTGCAGCGCCACCAGATTGAGACCTGCCGCCTCTTCATCGGGGTGATGCAGGTTCAGCGTCGGCGGCACCACCTGGTCACGCAGCGCCTGAATGGTGAAGATGGCCTCGATCCCGCCGGCCGCGCCTAACAGATGGCCGGTGGCGGATTTCGTCGAGGTAATGGCGACCGGATGGGCGCCAAACAGCGTTTTAATCGCCGCCAGCTCGCCTTTATCACCGACCTGCGTCGAGGTGGCGTGGGCGTTGATATGGTCAATCTCTTCCGCGGACACTCCGGCCTGGCGAAGGGCGGTTTCCATGGCCCGACGCGCGCCGTTCCCGTCTTCCGGGCCCGCGGTCAGGTGATAAGCATCTGCGCTGGTGCCGTAGCCCACCAGCTCGGCCAGCGGCGTGGCGCCGCGCGCCAGCGCGTGCTCCAGCGACTCGATCACGATAAGCCCCGCGCCTTCTCCCATCACAAATCCATCGCGGTCGCGGTCAAAGGGGCGGGAAGCGGCTTCTGGCTGGTCGTTGGAGGCGCTGGAGAGCGCCCTTGCCGCGGCAAACCCGGCCAGGCTAACGCGATGAATTGCCGCTTCCGCGCCGCCGCAGAGGGCAATATCCGCCTCGCCGCTGCGGATCATCCGCGCTGCATCGCCGATGGCCTGGGCACCCGCTGCGCAGGCGGTGACCGGCGCGCCGATGGGGCCCCGGAAGCCGTGGGCGATGGACACATGCCCGGCGGCCAGGTTGGCCAGAAAAGAGGGAATGGTGAATGGGGAGAGGCGACGCGGCCCGCGTTCATCGGTGGTATGTACCGCATTGGCGATCTCACTGAAGCCGCCGATCCCGGTGGCGATCACCGTGGCGGTACGTTCCTGTTCGGCCGCAGATGCTGGCGACCAGCCGGCCTGGGTCAGCGCTTCACGGGCGGCGACCAGCGCAAACTCAATAAAGCGATCCATCTTTTTGCGCTCTTTCGCGGGGATGGTCGCCAGCGGGTCGAAGCCGTGCAGCGGATCGCTGTCAATGGACGGCACCTGGCCGGCCACTTTGCAGGGAATATCCGCGACCAGCTGCTCGCTGAGCCTGGTGACCCCTGACTTTCCTGCCAGCAGCGACTGCCAGACGTGCTGTACGCCGCAGCCCAGCGGGCTGACAATCCCCATCCCGGTGACGACAATGCGTTTAACGGAAACGCCCATAGTTAACTCTCCTGTAGTATCAGTGTGCCGGCGGCTTTTTCATCAAGGGAACCAGCAGCGCGGCAAGTAAAAAACCCATCATGATGAGGTAGAACGCATCGGAAAAGGCCTGGGTTCGCGCCTCCCGTAGCGCCAGCGCGGAAAGATTTTTCAGCGCCGCCGTCTGCGCGGCATCCGGCGAGATCCCATGGACGGTGAAGTTTGCCGCGCTGCGCTGAACAAAATCGCTCATTGCCAGGTTGGCGTTATTCAGATGGTCCGCCAGGCGGCTATAGTGCAGATTGGTTCTGTCGTTAAGCACCGTGCCGCACAGGGCGATGCCGATGGCGCCCCCGAGGTTGCGCATCAGATTAAACAGCCCGGAGGCCAGCTTCAGGCGCGCGGGCGGCAGGCTGCCCAGCGTCAGGGTCACCGTTGGCGCGACGGCAAACTGCTGCGCCAGTCCGCGAAAGGCCTGCGGGAGCAGCAACTGGTCAGCCCCCCAGTCGTGAGTGATCGGAACAAAGCTGTACATTGACACCGCAAAGCCGATCAGCCCGGCCATCAGCAGCCAGCGCAGATCGACGCGGTTGGCGAGCCACGAATAAAACGGAATAGACATGACCTGGAACAGACCGGTGGAAAATACCGCCAGGCCGATCTCCAGCGCACTGAAACCGCGCACACTCCCCAGATACAGCGGGGTTAAATAGATGGTGGCGAAGATGCCGACGCCGGCCATAAACGAGAAATAGCAGCCGAGGCTGAAGGTTCGATCCTGCAGGGCGCGGAGATCCATCACCGGCTGCGGATGGCGCAGGGTGCGGATAACAAAGGCCACGCCGCAGAGCAGGGCGACCCAGGCGGTGGTCGTCAGGGTCGCGTCATCAAACCAGCCCCAGCGCGGACCTTCTTCGAGGGTATATTCCAGGCAGCCGAGGGACAAGGCCAGCAGCAGAATACTGAGATAGTCGGCGCCGCGCAGCAGAGTGGGGTCGGCGCTGTCTACTTTTACCAGCAGCGGCACTGCCACCGCGATGTAAATCCCCGGAACAACGTTGATAAAGAACAGCCAGTGCCAGTTGTAGTTTTCGGTGATCCAGCCGCCCACCGTTGGACCCAGCGTAGGGGCGAGGGAGGCCAGGCCGCCGATCGTCGCCGCGGCGATGACCCGCTGTTTGCCCTGAAAAAAGGCGAAAGCGGTGGTGAACACCAGGGGGATCATCGACCCGCCCGCCAGTCCCTGCAGGGCGCGGAAGGCGATCATACTCTGGATGTTCCACGCCCAGCCGCACAGCAGGCTCATCAGCGTGAAGCCCGCCGCGGAAGCGGCAAACAGCCAGCGGGTCGACATGACCCGGGCCAGCCAGCCGGAAAGCGGGATAATAATGATCTCGGCGATCAGGTAGCTGGTTTGTACCCAGACGGTTTCATCGTCGCCCGCCGACAGGCCGCCGCCAATATCCCGCAGCGAGGCGGAGACGATCTGGATGTCGATAAGGGCAATAAACATCCCCACGCACATGCTGGCGAAGGCGAAGATCTTCTTCGCCGTCGGCATCGACAGACCCTGCGGGGCGGACAGCGCCTGAACGGTGCTCATCGAGGGCTCTTTTCGTTCACGGTGACGATCACCGACAGTCCCGGGCGCAGGACGTCAAGCTTTGCCCCGTCACCTTCCAGCGCAATGCGGACCGGCACCCGCTGCACGATTTTAGTGAAATTCCCGGTCGCGTTCTCCGCCGGCAGAATGCTGAAGCGTGAGCCGGTCGCCGGCGCCAGGCTGGCGACATGCCCCTTAAAGGTATGGTTCGGCAGCACATCGGCGACGATGGTCGCCGGCTGGCCGGCACGCATATGCGCCAGCTGGTTTTCCTTGAAGTTAGCGTCAATCCACAGGCCGTGCGCGGGTACCAGGGAGAGCAGCTGCGTACCGCTGCTGACGAAGGAGCCGGACCACGCGCGGCGGTTGCCAATCACCCCATCGAACGGCGCGCGAATGTCGGTATAGCTGAGGTTCAGCCTGGCCATCTCGAGGTTAGCCTGGGCCTGCGCCAGGGCAGCCAGGATTTGCTGCTGGCGAGCATCCAGCACCGCCAGCTGACGTTCGGCCACGGTTTTATCCGCTTTGGCCTTCTCCTGCTCGGCGTGCGCCCGGCGATAATCGGCGGAGGCGTTATCGCGGATCTGTGCGGAAATCGCGCTCGACGCGGCCAGGGCGTTATAGCGTCGGTTGTCGTTAGCCAGTTTTTCGGTTGCCGCCGTGACGGCCAGTAACGAGGCCGCAGAGCCGGCAATGGTCGCCTGCTGAAGCTGGCGGGTAGCCTGGATATCGGCCAGCGCGGCCTGCTGCGCCGCCACTTCTCCGGCGGCTTTCGCGAGGGCGGCGCGATAATCGCGGTCGTCAATGCGGATCAACAGGTCACCTTTTTTCACCGCCATATTGTCCTGCACCGCCAGCTGCTGGATATAGCCGGAGACTTTGCTGGAGATGGCGCTAATGTCGCCGCCGACATAGGCATCATCGGTGGTCTGCATAAAGCGCCCGGTATGCCACCAGTAAGCGCCGTAGCTCGCTGCCGCCAGGGCGGCAGCGCCCAGGGCCGCCAGGACAAGAATATTTTTCTTACTGGTCGGATTCATTGCTGGCATCTCTGTAAGGTTCAGGCTGGAATTTTTGTCCGCTATCGCCTTCGCGTTTGCGCAGCAGATATTCATGACGATATTTCATCAGCGGCGAGGCGGCGGGGCCCGGCACCATGGCGTATTTACCCGGGATAATCTCTTCCCCAGTCGCTTTATCCACCATGACTGGCTCCACGTGGCGCTGGGTTGCCATTTCCACCAGCTGCATCTGACGCCCTTCGGGGGCGAAGTGGCGATTACCCCATTCCGCCAGCGCCAGCAGCACCATGCGGAAATCGCGGCCGCGCGGCGTGAGGTGGTATTCGTAGCGCGGCGGGGTGCTGCTGTAGCACACCTTCTCCAGCAGTCCGTCATCGACCAGTTCCTTCAGGCGGCGCGACAGAATATTGGGCGCGACGTTGCTGCTTTTCTGGAACTCGTCAAAGCGGGTAAAGCCCGCGAAGGCATCGCGCAGGATCATGATGCTCCAGCTGTCGCCGATGCGGCCCAGGCTGCGGGCGATGGGGCAGGGAGCGTGGCAAAGCGGTTCATTTTTCATGGGCTGTCCAGTAACCAGGTGGCTTTTGCCAGCAAATTGACATAGTAACTATCAAAATGCAAGTTACTCTTCATGGTACCCAGAGAAGAAGCTGCTGCCGTTTCGCTACGCCGTTTCACCTTTGAATGCCGAAAACTGGACAGTCGCCGCCGCCTTATATCTGCTTGACCGTAATAAGAGATAAATATCGCTGATGGCAGATGAAACATTTTAATAATGATAAAAATCGATGTGCTGGGTAATGACCTTTATTGGGGGATACGATATAAGGTATGGCGACACTCAAATTAACATTCTCATAACTTATAAAGGTTAAATAAATGAAGCAGGTGGGTATTGTTGGTTGGCGAGGGATGGTGGGCTCAGTATTGTTGCAACGCATGATCGAAGAAAATGATTTCGACGATATTACAGCGCATTTTTTTAGTACCTCCAGTGCGGGTGCCCCGGGCCCGGTTATTAATGGTAGAAGCGACAGGCTGAAAGATGCGAATTCCCTTAGCGCACTCGCCGAAATGGATATCATCATCACCTGTCAGGGCGGGGATTATACCAAAGCCATCTATCCGGCGTTAATTAACCATGGCTGGCAAGGTTACTGGATTGACGCCGCTTCGGCGCTGCGGATGGATGAAAGAGCCTGCATTATTCTCGACCCGGTCAACCGCGATAATATCGATCGCGCGGTAAAAGCGGGATTGAAACTGTTTGTCGGCGGCAACTGGTCCATCACGCTGAGCCTGATGGGGCTGGCCGGGCTGATCAAGGCTGACCTGATTGAATGGATGAGCGTGATGACCTACCAGTCTGCCTCCGGAGCGGGTGCCAAACAGGTGCGGGAATTAATCGCACAAAGCGCTTATATCAGTCAGCATTTATCCGCTGATGAACTGACATCATCAGGTTCCGTGCTGCCATTGGTAAATAAAGTGAGTGAGCTGATTAACAGCGCGGGCATGCCGGTGGAGAATTTTGGCGTACCGCTGATGGGCAGCATCATTCCGTGGATCGACAGCGATTTAGGCGATGGAAATAGCCGCGAAGAATGGAAGGGCGAGGCGGAAACTAATAAAATTCTTGGCCTTGCGCCGGGTACCATCCCGGTCAATGGTTTATGCATTCGGGTCGGGGTGATCCGCTGTCACAGCGCGGCGATTACGCTGAAACTTAAACGTGAGGTCAGCGAAGCAGAATTTGCTGAGTTAGTCACCCATTCCCATCCGTGGGTAAACTATGTCCGCAATAATAAGCAAGAGAGTGTCAGTAAATTGACCCCGGCTGCTATTAGTGGTTCGCTGCAGGTAGGTATTGGCCGCTACAAGAAAATGTCGCTAAATAATGACCCAGTCTACTCGGTGTTAACGGTTGGCGATCAGCTATTGTGGGGGGCGGCGGAACCCCTGCGCCGCATGTTAAATATCCTGCTGGGCAAAATATAGTTACGGTCATCCGGGGAAAGCCCTCGCGCGCAGGCGGTTAAGACAAATGTTTAACGAAGCGTTTGCGAACCTCCTTGTAGCCGTTATTTTCATAAAATTGATGCGCTCTGATTCTTTTTTCACTACTTGAAAGCTCGATCTGAGCGCATTGTTTATCACGGGCGAGGCGCTCTGCGGCCTGGAGAAGCTGCTGGCCTATCCCTGATCCACGTGACGATTCCTCGATGACCAGCGCGGAAATTAATGCCCATAAACGGTTCTCATGTACCGGTAAAATAAAATTGATAACGATTACGCCACACACGGCGTTTTCTGTTTCCGCCACCAGCGCACTCATCATGCTCTGCGGGGCAGTGATGCGTTGCGCTAAGATCGCCGTCTCCGTCTGATAGCCCAGCTGCAGAAATAGCGTTTGCAGCGCGGGGATATCTTTTGCTTCAGCAGCTCTGATGAACACCATGATCTTCGACTCCAAATAGCATGTTACCGGACCGGAAGCGGGCCGGTGGATACCTTAGTCTCCGGTCCGCTCCCGTATACTCCACTCAGTCCATCAGACTGACCTGGGCGGCGACAATCCGCCAGCCGTAGGGGAAGCGTACCCAGGTCTGCTGCTGGCGGCCCAGGCGGGCGCTGCCCTCGCGGGTGAACTCGGTGCTGCACACCGCCATATCCGCACCAAAGGTGGTAATGGTGGTATGGCGCAGGTCGCGGGCCAGACCGGCGGCGGGGCGGGCGGCGCGAAAGGCGCGGATCGCCTCGATGCCATACAGATTTTCGCCAGCTCCCAGCCGTACGGTGCGCGGGTCGTGCCAGAATAGCGCATCCAGCGCCTCGATGTTATTGCTGACCAGCGCCTCTTCATACTGATAAAACGCCGCCGTCACCTCGGCGAGGATCGCCGGGCGGTCTACATTATCCAGATTGATCATGCTGCACTCTCCGCCACTCGGGCATCGGTAATGCCCATCGCTTCCAGCGCCCGCGCGGCGCGAAGACAGGCTTGTTCGTTAAACGGCGCGGCAATCAGCTGCAGGCCAATCGGCTTGCCGCTGGCGGTACGCAGGGGCACGGTCACCACCGGCAGCCCGAGGAAGGAGATCGGCTGCGTCAGCATTCCCATGCTGGCGCGCACCGGCAGCGGCTGGCCGTTAATCACCATCTCCTCCGCGCCTATTGGCGTGGCGCTGCATGGGGTGGCCGGGGCGATCAGCACGTCGGCCTGGCTGAACAGGGATTTCATTGCCTGGCGAGCATGACGGCGAAAACGCTGAGCCTGCAGATACCACGCGGAGGGGATCATCGCGCCGGCCAGCAGCCGCTCGCGGGAGTGAGGTTCAAAGCGCTCGGGCGAGTGGCGAAGATCCGCCAGGTACTGATTGCCGCCTTCGCTGGCGCTGATGATAAAGGCCGCCGAGCGGGCCAGCGCGGCATCCGCGAACTGCAGCTCGCTGTCGGCGCCCAGCGCGTGGGCGACCCGATCCATGGCCGCCCGGGCGTCGTCATCGCACCAGGTGGTGAAATAGCCGCCCAGCCGCGCGCAGCGCAGCCCCTCCAGTCCGCGCTCCAGCAGGTTGCCAGTGCGCTCGCTGGCTTTATCAGCCTGAAAGTCATCGGCCGGGTCGCGCCCCTGCAGGGCGTCATACACCGCGGCGAGGTCGGCCACCCGGCGGGCAAAAGGACCAATATGATCCAGACTGGCGACAAACGGATGGCTGCCAGAGCGCGACAGGCGCCCGAAAGTGGGTTTCAGGCCAAAGATCCCGCACAGCGACGCGGGGACACGGATCGAGCCGTTGGTGTCGCTGCCGAGGCTGAAATGAACCAGCCCGGCCGCCACCGCCGCGGCCGAACCGCCGGAAGAACCGCCGGCGATCCGCGACAGATCGTGCGGGTTGCGCGTCGCGCCATAGTAGCTGTTTTCGGTGGTAAAGCCGTAGGCGTAGGCGTCCATATTGAGCATCCCGCTGAGCAGGGCGCCGGCGCTGTGCAGCTGGCGCACCGCCCAGCTGTCGCTGGCTGCCGGCGGCCGGTCGCTCAGCAGTTCGGCGCCGGCGAGGGTGGTATGCCCGGCGACATCAAACAGATTTTTCACTGCGTAAGGAATCCCTGCCAGCGGCGGCAAGGGGCGCTTTTCCCGGCGCAGGGCGTCGATGCTGTCGGCCTCCGCCAGCATGCGCTGGGCGGTGACCTCAGTCCAGGCGTTGATCTGCGGATTCACGCGGGCGATATCGTCCAGCGTCTGGCGGGCGATCTCCCGGGCGCTCAGTTCGCCATCGTGCAGCGCACGCTGGAGATCGGCAATGGTGAAGTGTTGAAGAGTCATGCTTTATACACCCCCGCAATCTCCTCGCGCGGCCCGAGGGGATAGTCCATCAGCGGCTGCGCCATGGCGGCGATGCGGGCAAACTGGCGCTCCAGCTCCTCACGGCGCGGCGCATCCAGCTCCATATCCAACAGGTGAGTCATCTGCGTCAGATACTCGCTCCAGTCTGGCTGTGTGGTCATAGTCTGCTCCTTAGTATCCGGCGGCGGCGCCGTTGCTGCGTGGATCGGTCGCCCCTTCAAGCAGACCGTTGGGATGGCGGACAATGGCCCCGGCGTGGCCCATCGCTTCGCTGAAATCAGCCAGCACGTCTACGTCATGCCCCAGCTCGCGCAGGCGAGCGATACAGGCGGGGGCAAAGCGTCCCTCCAGCTTCAGTGAGTCGGAGGACTGGCCCCAGGTGCGGCCCAGCAGCCAGCGCGGACGGGAGATGCTCTCCTGCAACGGCACCCCCTGCAGGATATAGCGGGTAAACAGCGCCGCCTGCGTTTGCGGCTGACCGTCGCCGCCCATCGAGCCATAGACCAACACCCGGCCATCGTTCAGGCGGGCGGCGGCAGGGTTGAGGGTGTGGAATGGCTGTTTGCCTGGGGCCAGCGCCAGGAGATGCTGCGGGTCGAGGCTGAAGGCCGCCCCGCGGTTTTGCCAGACGATCCCGGTGTCCGGGAGTACCACGCCGCTGCCGAACTCGTGATAGATACTCTGAATAAACGACACTGCCAGTCCGCTGTTATCCACGACGCCCATCCAGACGGTATCGCCCGGGCCTTTGCCGCCGCCCCAGGGGGAAGCGCTGGCGTCGTCGATGCTGTCGGCCAGCGGCTGCAGGGCTTCCGGGGTGAGCAACGCCTGTACATCCACATCCAGATGGCGTGGATCGGTGATATGCGCATCGCGCAGGGCAAATGCCCGCTTGGTGGCTTCGACAATACGGTGCACCGTTTGCGCGTCGTCGGCATCGGCCATGTTCAGGCGGTCGGTGATGCCAAGGATCGCCAGCGACACCAGTCCCTGCGTCGGCGGCGCAAGATTCCACAGCGTGCCCTGCTGGTGCTGGAGCGTCAGCGGCCCCGGACGCCGGGCGCGGTGGGCCTGCAGGTCGCCGAGGGTGATCGGCATCCCCAGCGCGGCCATACCCTGCGCGAGACGCTCGGCCAGCGGCCCGCGATAGAAACTGTCGAGACCGTCGCTGGCCAGCATGCGCAGGGTACCGGCGAGGGCGGGCTGGCGGAAGCGGCTGCCGGGCCGCGGGGCCTCGCCCGCTACCAGCCAGGTTTCGCTGAAGCCCGGCTGATGGCGCAGCTCTTCCAGTTTGCTGGCGGTGGCGTGGGCCTGCGAGGCAGTGACCGGAATGCCGTCTTCGGCATAGCCGATCGCATCGGCCAGCAGGCGGGCCACCGGCAGCGCGCGGCCGGTTAAGTCCCGTGAAATACGCAGCGCCTCGTCCCAGCCGCTGACGGTGCCGGCGACGGTCAGCGCGGCCTGCGGTCCCCGGTGGGGAATATGCCGCTGTCCGGCGTAGGCCTCGAGGGTCGCCAGCGATCCGGCGGCCCCGCTGGCGTCAATGGCGATTGGGTCTCCCTCAGGCGGCACGATCAGCCAGAAGCCATCGCCGCCGAGGCCATTCATATGGGGATAGACGACGGCGATGGCCGCCGCGGCAGCCACCATCGCTTCAATGGCGCTGCCGCCCTCGCGCAGGATCGCCAGCGCGCTCTGACTGGCGAGGTGGTGGGGGGCCACCGCCATGCCGTGGGTCGAAACGTTGCTACTGTGCATAAATTATCCTTTCTGAACGAATCACCCGCAGAACACTGCAAAAGCTGTTCCATCTCTGAACGTTTCGTTTCATTGATAAAAACGATGACCAGAATTTTCCCACTGGCACGCTATGTGTAAGGCATAGCAGATACAGTATGATGAGGAATGGATGATGAAACGAAAGTTACAGGGGCGCTATGCAACAACTCGATGAACGACTGAAAGGGCAATACGCCTCGCTGTCGCCGCAGGAGCAGCGGGTGGCGGATTTCATCTTTGACCACTTTGACGACCTGATAAGCTACAACAGCGCCGAGCTGGCGCAGCTGAGCGGCGTGTCGAAAGCCACCGTCAGCCGGCTGTTTAAGCGCCTCGGTTACGACAAATATAAGGATATGCGCGATGAACTGCGCACTCTGCGTCAGAGCGGGATGCCGCTCACCGACCAGCGCGACGCGGTGCAGGGTAACACGCTGCTGGCGCGCCATTATAAGCAGGAGATGGCAAACCTCACCCAGTGGGTCAACGCCCTCGACGCCCGCCAGTTCGCTGAGGCGCTGACGGCGATGGTGGCCGCCCGCCGCATTGTGGTGATTGGCATGCGCAACGCCTATCCGGCGGCGCTGCATCTACGCCAGCAGCTGCTGCAGGCCCGCGGCCAGGTGCTGGTGCTGCCCCAGCCGGGTCAGAGTCTCAGCGAAGAGCTGGTCGATCTGACCGCCGATGATCTGGTGGTAATGATGGCGTTTCGCCGCCGGCCGCGAATAGTACGCCCGCTGCTGCAGCAGCTGCAGCGCGACGGGGTTCCGGTCCTGTTAATGTGCGAGCCGCAGGCCCACAGCCTGTTTCCGCTCTCCCGCTGGCAGCTCTGCGCGCCGCTGGACAGCGTCTCCGCCTACGATAGCTATGCCTCGGTCAATAGCCTGATTAATCTGCTGGCCAATGCCTTTCTCCATGAAACGCTCGACAGCGGTCGTCCGCGCATCCACGATATCGCCACGCTTTACCAGCAGCTGGACGAGCTGGAACAACGCTGATGGGGCGCCAGCGTGGTGCTGTGCATTATTATGGTGCAATAAAAACCACGTGATGGCGCCGCCGCTCTCTGAACACTTTTCCGTTAACGCTTGTCCTTTCTCACTTTTTGTTTTAATTCCTCGCCAACCCTCGCCTCGTCCGTATCTGGCACATTAGTTGCAAAAACAGATTCAAAGAATCTTTTGTTTCATGCTAACGTAACGGGTAAACATCATGAAGAAACTGTTGATCGCGCTGGCCGGGGCCGCTTGTCTCCTATCGTCTGTTTCTGCCGCGCAGGCTGACCAGCTCCAGGATATTGAAAAACGCGGCGTCATCCGCATTGCCGTACCCCAGGACTTTCCACCGTTCGGCTCGGTGGGTACCGACCTGCAGCCGCAGGGGTATGACATCGATATGGCGCGCTATCTGGCGAAATCGATGAAGCTCAAGCTGCAGCTGGTCCCGGTGACCAGCGCCAACCGCGTGCCGTATCTGCAGACCGATAAGGTGGACCTGGTGATCTCCAGCCTCGGCAAGAACGCCGAGCGCGAGAAGGTGATCGACTTCAGCCGCGCCTACGCCCCGTTCTTCCTCGGGGTGTTTGGCCCGAAAGGGGCGGAGCTGAAGGACGCGGCCGCGCTGAGCGGCAAAAGCATCGGCGTGACCCGTGGGGCGGTGGAAGATATGGTGCTGACCAGCGTGGCGCCGCAGGCGGCGCAGATTAAGCGCTACGAGGACAATAACACTACGCTGTCGGCTTACCTGTCCGGTCAGGTGCAGTATGTCGCCACCGGAAACCTGGTGGTGGCGGCTATCTCCCGGCAGAACGCCGACAAAGCGCCGGTCCCGAGCTTTATGCTGAAGGACTCGCCGTGCTTTATCGGTCTGAAAAAGAACGAACCGGCGCTGAAGGCGAAAGTGGATACCCTCATCGAGCAGGGCATTAAGGACGGCACCCTCAACGGTCTGTCTGAGAAGTGGCTGAAAGCGCCACTGCCTGCCAGCCTCGGCGCGTAAGGTCTGGGGATGACGGAGCAACTTCATTTCTCTGAGCTCTGGCCGCACTGGCCGGAGCTGCTGGCCGGTCTGTGGGTGACGGTGCAGTTGACGGTGCTGGCGACGATCGGCGGACTGGCGATCGGCATCCTTGGGGCGGCGATCCGCAGCGGTCGCCCGGGAATGCTCAGCCGGGTATGGGGCGGATATGTGGAAATCATCCGTAATACGCCGTTTGTGGTGCAGCTCTTTTTTATCGTCTTTGGTTTACCGAACCTCGGACTGAAGATGACCGCCGGTGAAGCGGCGCTGCTGGCGATGGTGGTCAACCTCGGCGCCTATAGCACCGAGATCGTCCGCGCCGGCATCCAGGTGACGCCGAAGGGCCAGTGGGAAGCCGGTCGCGTGCTCGGGCTTAGCCGGACGCAAACCTTCGTTCGCGTCGTATTGCCCCCGGCGCTGCAGCGGATTTACCCGGCGCTGGTCAGCCAGTGCATCATTGTGATGCTCGGCTCGTCAGTGGTGTCGCAGGTCTCCTATGAGGAGCTGACCTTCGCCGCCAACCTGATCCAGTCGCGGACATTTTTGAGCTTTGAGGTCTATCTGGTGACCACCGGGATCTACTTAGCGTTATCGATAGCGATGCGCCAGCTGCTGATGGCGGCGGGGCGTAAATGGCTGGGGGTACAGGCCTGATGACCACTTTTACTGACTGGGACATTATCCGCAACCTGCTACTGGCCGGTCGCTGGACGGTGCTGCTGTCGCTGGTCGCATTCACCGGCGGGGCGCTGGTGACCTTACCGTTACTGCTGCTGCGCCTCACCGGCGGACGCCAGGTGAAACGGCTGATCCGCGGGTATATTGAGCTGTTCCAGGGCACGCCGCTGCTGATGCAGCTGTTTCTGGCATTCTTTGGCGTGGCGCTGTTCGGCGTCGACGTCTCGGCGTGGACCGCCGCCTCGGTCGCCCTGACGCTCTACACCAGCGCCTTTCTGCTGGATATCTGGTTCGGCAGCATTCGCGCGCTGCCGAAAGGCCAGTGGGAGGCCTCGCGCTGTCTCGGGCTGAGCTTCGGCCAGACCCTGTACCGGGTGGTGGCGCCGCAAGCGCTGCGCATTGCTATCGCGCCGACCGTCGGGTTCGCCGTACAGGTGATCAAAGGCACGGCGCTGGCATCGATTATCGGCTTTGTGGAGCTGACCAAGGCAGGGACGATGCTGACCAACGTCACTTATCAGCCATTTAAAGTGTTTGCCCTTGTGGCGCTGGGCTATTTCATTCTGTGCTATCCGCTGTCCCGCTACAGCCGCTATCTGGAGAACAAATTCAATGCCTCTCATCACCATTAATCAGATGCAGAAGTACTACGGCGACAACCATGTGCTGAAGGGCGTCGATCTGGATATCGACATGGGGGAAGTGATCTCGATCATCGGCCGCAGCGGCTCGGGTAAAAGCACCCTGCTACGCTGTATCAATGGTCTGGAGGGCTACCAGGAGGGAAGCATCAAGCTCGGGGGCATGACCATCACCAACCGCGATTCCCAGGCCCGGGAGATCAGCCGCTCCATCGGCATGGTGTTCCAGAACTTTAATCTCTTTCCTCACATGACGGCGCTGGAGAACGTCATGCTGGCCCCGCGGCGGGTGCTGAAGAAGTCCCAGGCAGAATGCCGGGAGCTGGCGCAGCGGATGCTGGAGAAGGTCGGGCTCGGCGACCGTCTGGATTACTACCCGGCCAACCTCTCCGGCGGCCAACAGCAGCGCGTGGCCATTGCCCGGGCGCTGGCCATGTCGCCGAAAGTTTTACTCTGTGACGAAATCACCTCGGCACTCGACCCGGAACTGGTGGGTGAAGTGCTGAAGGTGCTGGAGCAACTGGCGGCGGAAGGTATGACGCTGATCCTCGTCACCCATGAAATGAATTTTGCCCGCGAAGTGGGCGACCGCGTGGTGTTTATGCATCAGGGACGCGTCTGGGAGCAGGGCGACAGCAAAACGCTGTTCGCCAGCCCGCAGACCAGCGAACTGAAACAGTTTATCTCCTCGGTGCGCGGTCTTAACTAACGTAAGGAATGGCAGATGGATATCACTCAGTTTTCGCAAATTAACCCGCCGCAGCGCCTGCTGATGGGGCCGGGGCCGATCAATGCCGACCCGCGCGTGCTGCGCGCCATGTCGAGCCAGCTGGTTGGCCAGTACGATCCGGCGATGACCCACTACATGAATGAAGTCATGGCGCTCTACCGCGGCGTGTTTCGCACCGAAAATCGCTGGACGATGCTGGTCGACGGCACCTCGCGCGCCGGGATCGAAGCGATTCTGCTGTCGGCGATCCGTCCCGGTGACAAGGTGCTGGTGCCGGTGTTCGGCCGGTTTGGTCATCTGCTGTGCGAGATCGCGCGTCGCTGTCGGGCAGAAGTGCACACCATCGAGGTGCCGTGGGGCGAGGTCTTTAAACCGGATCAGGTTGAGGATGCGATCAAGCGCGTGCGGCCGCGCCTGCTGCTCACCGTGCAGGGCGATACCTCCACCACCATGCTGCAGCCGCTGGCGGAGCTGGGAGAGATTTGCCGTCGTCACGATGTGCTGTTCTATACCGACGCCACCGCGTCGCTCGGCGGTAACCCGCTGGAAACCGACGCCTGGCAGCTGGACGCGGTGTCCGCCGGGATGCAGAAGTGCCTGGGCGGTCCTTCCGGCACCTCGCCCATCACCCTCAGCCAGCGGATGGAAGAGGTCATCCGCCGCCGCCGCTGCATTGAGCAGGGGATCCGCACCGATGCCCATCACGATGGCGTCGACGAGATGATCTACTCCAACTATTTCGATCTCGGCATGGTGATGGATTACTGGGGGCCGGAGCGCCTTAACCACCATACCGAAGCGACCTCGGCGCTGTTCGCCGCCCGGGAGTGCGCGCGCCTGATCCTCCAGGAGGGACTCGACAACGGCATCGCCCGCCACAAACTGCACGGCGATGCGCTGCTGAAGGGCATCCAGGCGATGGGGCTCGAGACCTTTGGCGACCTGCGGCACAAAATGAATAACGTGCTGGGGGTGGTGATCCCCAACGGGGTCAACGGCGATCAGGTACGCAAACTGATGCTGGAAGATTTCGGCATTGAAATTGGCACCTCGTTTGGTCCGCTGCACGGTAAAGTCTGGCGCATTGGCACCATGGGCTATAACGCGCGTAAAGACTGCGTGATGCAGACGCTCAGCGCGCTGGAAGCGGTCCTGAACTACCTCAGGTTCACCACCACTCAGGGCGCGGCGATGCAGGCGGCCTGGGATCACTACCGCACCGAGGCCACCCTATGAGTGACACCGTCCGCCAGCAGGCGGAGAGAGAGGCGGCCGCCAGCCGGGTGATGGCGCGTGCCGATCGGCTGGCCGCCCTCAGCGAAACCGCCGATGCCCTGACCCGGGTCTATCTGTCGCCCGAGCATCTGCAGGCCAACCAGCTGGTGGGCCAGTGGATGCAGGCTGCCGGCATGATGGTGTGGCAGGACAGCGTCGGCAACATCTGCGGACGTTATGAAGGACAACAGGAGGGGGCGCCGGCGGTGCTGCTGGGCTCTCATCTTGACACCGTGCGCAACGCCGGACGCTACGACGGCATGCTCGGCGTGCTGGCGGCGATTGAGGTGGTCCAGCGTCTGCACCAGCAGGGGCGACGGCTGGCGAAGGCAATCGAGATCGTCGGCTTTGGCGATGAAGAGGGCACCCGCTTTGGCATTACCCTGCTCGGCAGTCGCGGCGTCACCGGCACCTGGCCTGAAAGCTGGCTGTCACAGTGCGATACCGACGGGGTGAGCGTCGCCCAGGCGCTGGTGAATGCCGGACTCGATCCGGCGCGGATCGCCCACGCGGCCCGTCACCCGCGGGATATCGCCGCCTATCTGGAACTGCATATCGAGCAGGGGCCGTGCCTGGAGCAGGCGGGGCTGGCGCTCGGCGTGGTGGAGGCGATTAACGGCGCCAGACGGCTGAACTGCCGTTTTACCGGCGAAGCTGGCCATGCCGGCACGGTGCCGATGCTTCATCGCAAGGACGCCCTCGCCGCGGCGGCGGAATGGATGGTGCAGGTGGAAAACCTGACCCGGCAGCGCGGCGGTAACCTGGTGGCGACGGTCGGCACCCTGCGCTGTGCGCCGGGCGCGGTGAACGTGATACCGGGCGAGGTGCAGTTGACGCTGGATATTCGCGGCCCGCAGGATGCGCCGCTGACGGCGCTGCTGGAGGAACTGCTGGGGCAGGCGCAGGCCATTGCCGGGCGCCGCCAGCTGAGTTTCGCCGCCGAGGAGTATTATCGCATCGCCGCCACCGCCTGCGACAGTCACCTGCAGGCGGTGCTGAGCGAGGCGGTGGTGGCGGTGCAGGGGCGTTCCCTGACGCTGCCGAGCGGCGCAGGGCATGATGCTATCGCCATCGCCGAGCGCTGGCCATCGGCGATGCTGTTTGTGCGTTGCCTGGGGGGCGTCAGCCATCACCCGGCGGAGTCGGTCACCGCCGCCGACGTCGGGCTGGCTATCGACGCTTTCTCCCGGGCGGTAGAGAAGGTGGCCGACGCCTGATCGCGCCGGTCACCGTGCCCCGGCTGGCGGCTTTACACCGCCAGCTGGTTGACCACCTCGGCGACGGAGGTGATGGCATGGATGTTGCCGATCCCCGCGCCCACCGAGATATACCCCTCATCAGTATTCCCCTCCAGCATGCCCAGCCGCATCCCGCGCAGCCCGCCCATCGCCTGGGCCAGCTCGGCTTTTGAGGCGCCGGCACGATCCATGGCCACCAGTGTGTCGCTCAGTTTGCCGGGCAGCGCGCGGTAGTAGTCCGGCAGGGTACGGAACAGGCGCAGATCCAGACCGTTGGCGGCCACAATTTTCGCTTTCACCGAGTCGGGAACCCGGCTTTCGATGGTGCTGATAAATACCGAACCGGCGAAGACGCCCTCCGCACCCAGGGCATGAACGGCGCGCGCGCCCCGGGCGTCGGTGATCCCTCCGGCGGCCATCACCGGAACCCGCTGTACCGCGTCAACGATCAGCGGGACGATGGTGAAGGTCCCGAGGGCGGTACCCGGCAGCGTGCCGCCTTCGTCAAAGCCGGTGGCGACAATAATATCCGCTCCGGCCTGCTCCGCGCGGCGGCTGTTCTCCGGCGTCGGGTTGATGTCACGATAGATAATGGTGATCCCGGCGGCTTTCAGTTCGTCGAACAGCGCCGGTTTTAACGAACCGTCGCCGTAGCCGGTGTAGACCACCACCTTAACCCCTTCCTCTTTGATCACCGGGAGGATCGCCGGCGTCCAGATGTCATTTTCCGCCGTCGGGATCAGGTTGACGCCAAAGGGTTTCTCCGTCAGCTGTTTGGTTTTGCGGATCTCTTCGCGCATTTTCTCGGCGGTGGCCTCCGGGGTGGAGACGGCGGTTGCCGCCGTCAGTCCGGCGTTCGGGCCCAGCACGCCAAGCCCACCGGCGTTGCCGACGGCCGCCACCAGACGAGCATCGGTTAGCCAGGAGAGGGGCCCCTGGACCACCGGTTTTTCAATACCCAGAATGCGGGCGACGCGGTTAGGTTGCATGCTATTTTTCCTTGTATGTTAATAAGTTATAAATGTGTTCGCCCCAGCGATGCGGCAATGAGGGCAATGAGGGCAGTGTAGGCGTCTTTATTGTTTTAAAAAATGAGCAAAAACTTTCATCACTATTATTAAATTAGTAATAATATGAACTGATGAAGAGGTGGGGGGCGGGCCATCATGCAAATGAATCTGTTTGAAAATATTAAAATTTTTATTGAAATCGTCGATGCCGGCAGCTTTGCCCAGGCGGCGGAAAATTTGCAGATCCACCGACCGGCGGTGACCAAAGCACTGCAGCAGCTGGAGCAGGAGAGCGGGGTCCGGCTGCTGCAGCGCACCACCCGGCGTCTGTATCTTACGCCGGAGGGGGAAGAGTTTTATCGTCGCAGCAAACCGTTGCTCTCCCAGGCCGACGATCTGCTGGAGTCGTTCGCGCCGGACCGGCCGATCCGCGGTCAGCTGCGCGTTGATATGCCGATCGCCTTTGCCCGGCTGCTGGTGATCCCGCATCTGCCGGATTTTTATCAGGCCCATCCGGAGGTGGAGATTGTCCTCAGCAGCTCCGACGTACGCCGGGATATGCTGCGCGATGGTCTGGATTGCCTGCTGCGGGTGGGGGATCTTGAGGATGGCGACTATGTGGCGCGTTCACTGGGGGAGGTGGCGTTAACCACCTGCGCCAGTCCGGGCTATCTGGCGCGCTATGGGGCGCCCGCGACGCTGGAGGACCTGCAGTCGCATCTGGCGGTGAACTGGGTGAACAGCAGCAGCCGGCAGATTATGCCCTGGCGATTCCAGACCCCGGAGGGCATCAGGCAGATCGCCATTCCCGGTAAACTGGTGCTGGACAACTCTGAAGTCTTTACTGCTGCCGGGCTGGCGGGGCTGGGGATGCTGCAGGGGATGCGTTTCTTTTTGCAACCTTATATCGACAGCGGGCAACTGGTGGAAGTTTTGCCGGACTTTCCGGCGCCGCGTCGACCTTTGTCGCTGCTCTATCCGCACCGGCATCTCTCGCATAAGGTTCGGGTCTTTGCCGACTGGCTGCAGGGGCTGGTGGCGACCCTGGACTGACAATCGGCGCTGTCGCCTTGACTCTATCGGCTGAGCGTTTATATATAAAATGTGAATGCTATTAATGCAACGAATCACAAAGCTGGATAACGACTTAACCTGTAAGGGAATGCTGATGAAACTCTGGAATAAAACACTACTCGCTTCCGCCCTGTGCCTGACCCTGTTTGGCTGCGACGATGCGTCGAAAGTTGATAACAAACTGGATAAGGCTAAAGATAATGCGGAGCAGATGAAGGATGCCGCGGCGGATAAAGCGCAGGCAATTAAACAGGATGCGGATAAGCAAATCGATACGCTGAAAAGCCAGGCTGACGCCGAGGCCGATCGCCTGAAGGATCAGGCCAGCGCCATCAAGGCCGAGGCGGACAAGAAGGCGGACGCCATCGCCCAGCAGGCGAAAGCCCAGGCCGATGCGGTGAAGCAGAACGCAAAGCAGGAAAGTGACCGCATAGTCAAAGAGGCGGGTCAGATCAAAGACAACGCCATCGGTGACGCCAATCAGCTCTCGGCTGAAGCGGCGAGCAAAACCAAAGCCATCCAGGACAGTATCGCGAAGGATAAACAGAACGCCGCACCGCCTGCCGCACAGCAGTAACTCGCGGTGTTTGTCTGACCCGCCGCCCGGAAATATAGGGAGCGGAGCCTGATAGATTGCCCGGCGGCGCTGCGCTTGCGCGGCCTACGCAGGGGGCGGGTTGGCTGCGCAATGACCGGGTATCACCCTTTTGTAGGCCGGCAAAGCGTCGCCGCCGCCCGGCACATGGACCGCAATAACATCCTGCTCAGGGGTATCTTACGATACCCCTTTTTTATGCCCGCCGTGGGTTCAACGGTTTGGCAGCAGGGTGCCTTTCAGGCCGTGCGGCTCCGAGCGCAAATACTGCGACGGCACACGGACCTGGGCGCCAAGGCTGGCCGCTGCGTGCCACGGCCAGTGCGGATCGTAAAGTACCGCGCGGGCGAGGGCGATCAGGTCGGCATCGCCATTCTCCAGCGCCGCTTCCGCCTGCTGCGGGTCGGTGATCAGCCCCACGCCAATCACCGGGATGGCTACCTGCTGGCGAATATCGCGGGCGAAAGGCAACTGGTATCCCGGCCCAACGGTGATCGCCTGCTGCGGCGACAAACCGCCGCTGGAGACGTGAATATAGTCACTGCCCAGCGTTTCCAGCTGCTGGCTAAACTTAATGGACTGCTCGCAGTCCCAGCCGCCTTCGACCCAGTCGGTAGCCGACAGCCTGACGCCAACCGCCATGGTGTTGCCCACTGCCTCGCGGATCGCCTTAAAGACTTCCAGCGGATAGCGCATTCGGTTCTCCAGCGAACCGCCGTACTCGTCGCGGCGCTGGTTGCTGAGCGGCGAGAGAAACTGGTGCAGCAGATAGCCGTGGGCGGCGTGCAGTTCAATCAGCTCAAAGCCCAGCCGCTGGGCGCGCAGCGCGCTGGCGACGAAGGCCGCTTTGATGCGCGCCATATCGGCATGGCTCAGTTCAGCGGGGGCGCGATCGCCATCGTGAAACGCCACGGCGGAAGGGGCGACGGTCTGCCAGCCACCATCGTTGAGCGCCAGCTGATGGCCTCCCTGCCACGGGGCGGCGCAGGATGCCTTGCGTCCGGCATGACCCAGCTGGATCCCCAGACGGATCGGCGACCAGGCCCGAATATCTTCGACTACGCCGCGCAGGGCGTTTTCGGTTTCATCATCCCACAGCCCCAGATCCCCCGGGGAGATACGCCCCGCAGGCTCTACCGCCGTGGCTTCCAGAATTAACAGGCCGGCGCCGGAGAAAGCCAGTTGGCCAAGATGGATCCGGTGCCAGGAGGTCGCCTTACCCTCGTCGGCGGAGTACTGACACATCGGGGCGATAACGATACGGTTATCAAGGGTGAGTTGACCAATTCGCGTCGCGCTAAAAAGATGACTCATGAATACCTCGTAAATGTTAAACGTGGTCGTGCAGGGGACGGACAGTTGCTGTTTATAGCACGCCTGTTCACCCCCCCAGTATTCGGATATTGCGCTTAAGCGCTCCGCTATTCGATATACCAGAGACGGCGCCGTCGGCCGGCGGCCTGCTGCGACACGGCGCGGGCCATAGCGCTGCCAATCTCGGCGCTGGCCGTCAGCCCCTGCACAAAGGGGCGATCGTGCATCAGCCAGGGAAGGGCGCCGAAGGCGACCCGGCCGCGCACTGTCTCCGGCGCCTGCAGCGTGTAGTCATCACCGACGTCCGGAATGTCGTCGCCGCAGGCCAGCAGCTGCTGGCGCAGTGAAGGGAAGGGCAGATCCCGGGTTTTCAGCGCTTTTTGTCCGCGGGCATCGATAAAGACATCGAATTCGCAGCGCTGACGATGATGAACAATCAGCGTCCGGTCAGGCTCCCGCTGCAGCTCATAATCTTCGCCCAGCGTCAGGATCCGCAGAATGCCAGCCCGGTGCAAGGCCAGCAGCCGACGTATGGACTCCGGCGGAATGGCGGCGTAGTTATCGATAAATACCCGAGCGAGGCCCTGGCGGAAGCGACGGCTGTCCGCGTCGTTGAACTGCGGCACCACGGTTTCAATCGCCTCATGCAGGCGCAGAATGGCATAGCGCCAGGGCACCGTGTGGTGTTCGCGCTTATTGCGCTCCACCTCCTGCAGATTGCGCTGCGCCCACTGAAAGGGGTCATGGGTGAGGCGGTCGGCAAACCAGGCGTCGGCGATACTGTCAGGCGTCAGCTGACGAAGCCCGATCGCCTCGCTCCAGTCGGGGGCGGCATATTCCAGCTCTTTAACGATCAGCTCAAAAATCCGATCTAACAGAGCGTCGCTACCCTCCGCAATGGCCGCTTCGAGGGCGGCGGGAGTGGCAATCTCCAGCGGCTCCCACGGGATCGGGCAGTAAAAATCGGCCTCCGGCAGCACGCCGTGGCGTGACATCAGGGTGATCTCCAGCGCTTCGCTGCCTGGATGGAGGGAAAAATGGGTCGTTTTGTCGTCCTCGGTATGGAAAACGCCGTGGCGGGCCACTACCGCCACGGCGGCATCAATCGCGCTTAATGAAGTCCCAAGGATCCCCACCCGACAGGGGGCAATGCGGGCCTCCATCAGGCCGGTCCACGGGCTGGGGAAATACTGTCGGCTGGCGCGCTCTTCTTCAGGCCACAGATGGCCGGTGGCAATCGCCACCAGGTCGACAATTACCGGGTCTGCTGCACTATCGGTGTGGATGGCGATCCCGGTGGGCTGAACCGCAATATCCGTGACTTCACAGGATTCACAAACGCTAATCACAAAGCCGACGTCCCGGGCCCGCTCAACGAGGTACAGAAAACGGTCGCGATAGTATTCGCCGAGGATAACCCGCGGCAGAAACTGGCGCTCATGCAGGGCGTGCCGTTCAAGCCCGCGCGCCGCCAGCCAGTCATCGCTTTTCTGCTGCAGCCATTGCAGGTAGGTCAGGTCGATGGGGGGGATCTCAATGCTGGCAATATTGGCCAGCATTTGCGCCGCGGTATTATCGTCACTGTAGGGCATACCCACCCCGGCCTGCGCCTCTTTTTCAAACAGGGTGATGGCCAGCGGCTCACCGCGCTTCACCAGTTCATAAAAGGTGTAAATCCCCGTCGGCCCCACGCCGACGATGGCAATTCTCTTCATGATTCTCTCCCTTCCTGTGGGCAGATGCGGCATTGATGACGCTTCGCTTAAGCGAACCTGGTTTTAATTCTGGTCGAAAATTGCCGAACCGGTGAGGGGAACACGCAATTTGAAACAAATTAGCATGCTAATAAACTTGCCGATTGTCGTAAAAGGGGTGTAATTAACAAAAGAGCAACTTTCTATACAAACAATTTACACAAGCGGTGACCCCAGCTCGCTCTGCTGGACGCCGCGCACACTCCCGGCAATGCCGTCGGGATAGGGATGACAAGATGCACGGCTGGACCTCACGACAGCGTAATGCGGCGATAGCCAGTTTTTTAAGCTGGACGCTCGATGCTTTCGACTTTTTCCTGTTAGTTTTTTTACTGAGCGATATCGCCCACTCGTTTCATGTCGACCTTGAGGAGGTCACCCTGGCGATTCTGCTGACTCTGGCCGTGCGGCCCGTCGGCGCGCTAATTTTCGGCAGGGCGGCGGAGAAGTTTGGTCGCAAACCAATCCTGATGCTCAACATTGTGTTCTTCTCGGCTTTTGAGCTGCTCTCCGCCGCCGCGCCGTCGTTGATGCTGTTTTTCCTGCTGCGGGTGCTGTACGGCGTGGCGATGGGCGGGATCTGGGGCGTGGCCTCTTCGCTGGCGATGGAGACGATCCCCGACCGCTCGCGCGGCCTGATGTCCGGCCTGTTCCAGGCGGGATACCCCTTCGGCTATTTGCTGGCGGCCGTCGCCTACGGGCTGCTGTTTGAACAACTCGGCTGGCGCGGGATGTTTGTCATTGGCGCCGCGCCGGTGCTGCTGCTGCCGTTTATCTATTTCTGCGTCGAGGAGTCTCCGGTTTGGCAGGCGGCCAGGCAGAATAAAGAGAGTACGGCCCTGCTGCCGGTACTGCGTAGCCACTGGAAGCTGTGCCTGTACCTGGTGGTGCTGATGGCGGCTTTCAACTTCTTCTCCCACGGGACGCAGGATCTTTACCCGGTCTTTTTGAAAGTTCAGCACGGCTTCGAGCCTAAAACGGTCAGCATCATCGCGGTCTGCTATAACATCGCCTCGATCATTGGTGGAGTGTTCTTCGGTTCGCTGTCGGAGAAGATTGGCCGACGCAAAGCGATTATGATCGCCGCCCTGCTGGCGCTGCCGGTCATTCCACTGTGGGCTTTCGCCAGCGGCTCGCTGGCGCTGGGGGCGGGGGCGTTCCTGATGCAGTTTATGGTCCAGGGGGCCTGGGGGGTGATCCCCACCTGGCTCAATGAACTGGTCCCGGCCAACACCCGGGCGGTGCTGCCCGGCTTCGTCTACCAGCTGGGTAATTTGCTGGCTTCGGTGAATGCCACTCTCCAGGCATCAATCGCCCAGCATCATGGGCATAACTACGGCCTGGCAATGGCCCTGGTGGCCGGGACGGTGGCGATTGTCATTACCGTCCTGACCTTTTTTGGTCGCGAAGGCCGGGTGATCCAATCCGCAGGAGCGGGACATCACCAGCCGCTCTCCACCAGCCGTTAACTTTTGTGACCGGGCGTGGCCAGGCGCCCGGTCGCATACATTAGTCACGCAGACGAATAGACGCCGCCTGGCGTTTCTCCAGCGAGCAAATGACAATCCCCACCATGATGAACAGCGCGCTAAACAGATGCCAGGCATGCGGCTGGGTATGCAGGAAGAGGATGCTCAACACCCCGCCGGAGAGGGGGATGATGTGGGTGTAAATTTCGCCCCGCGTGGCGCCAATGGTGGCGATACCTTTGTTCCAGAACAAATAGGCCAGCCACGATGGGAAAATTACCAGATACGCCAGGCCGCTGAGGAAAAACGGCTCGCGCCAGGCTGCCCAGTCCTGCGCCGGGTGGCGCATCAGCCAGAAGATGACGATTGGCAGCAGGATCAGGGCGCCGAGCAGCGAGCTGACGGCGACAAAGCCATTCGCCGGGATTCGGCGGTCCTTCAGACGTAACAGCGAACAGTAGAGCGCCCAGCTCAGCGCCGACCCCATCGCCCACAGGTCGCCGATGGCAAAGGTGTGCAGAGAGGCGGCGTGCAGCGGATTTCCCTGAAATAAGAGGATCATCACGCCGAGGGTGCTAAAAGCCACTCCGAGCCAGTTACGCCCTGATACCGGATCGCGGAAAAATAGTCGGTTAATCAACAGTACCATGCTCGGCGTGGCGGACATATAGATGGCGGCGTTGAGCGCGGAGGTGGTTTGCAGGCCAATATAGAGCGTGAGCGGGAAACTGACCTGGCCGCAGAGGGTTAGCACCACCACCGCTGGCGCGTTTGCCCGCAGCAGGCGGCGACTGCCGGCGATTTGCCGTCGGTAGAGCAGGCCCAGCAGCAGCGCCGTCAGCGCCCAGCGCGCTTCGGTCATCAGGATCGGATCCACGCCCTGCACCAGCACGTGCCCGACAACATAATTCCCGCCCCAGAACAGAGCCGCCAGCGTCAGTAACAGATAAGGCATGATGATTCCTTGTGTCGTTTGTCACTGTACTGAATGGTAATGTTATTGTTTTTATAATATCAATAATATTTTAGTGGTTTTTATTGTATTAATTTAAATTCTTTAATAAACAGTAAATTGACAACGAGTGTGAAATTTACGTTGCCGCATTATGGACGGTACTATACCGTATAGTAGCCATGTATTTCACAGGGATAAATCATGCGTAACACAGATAATGGGGTGATTGGAAGCGACCAGACCGCGGTGATGGCCAGGCTGGCGCTGGATGAGTTAATTGACCAGCTTCTGCACAGCAACGCGCTGTCGCTGAAGCTGACGGCCAACCCGCTGGTGGCCGACAGAGCCTGGCATCTCACTGAGAATACCTGCATCCGCGCCTTCTCCGCTGACGATCCACAGGCCAAAAAGCGTGCGCACAACGCGCTGTTCATTCTCTATCAGTCCTGGCTTGCCGACCCGCTCTCGCCAGCGGCTGCCAATCAGTTTCATCCGCTGCTTTCCGGGATCAGAAATTACATCGAGTCTGAGTGGCTGCGGGCGGAAAGCAAACGCTTCCACTACCAGAGACCAATGCTTAACGCCGGCAATATCGTCGACGAACTGCGCGCCTTATGCCAGCAGCACCCGGCGTCTCATCATCCGCTGTTCGATTTCCTTGCCAGCGAGGCCTCTGCGGCGCAAATCGACTATTTCTTCAAAAGCGACAGCGCCCTCAATCTGCTTTTCTTCGATCTGGTGGCGATGGGGCTGGTGGGCTCGCTGCCGGAAACCCGCGCTGAGATTGCGCAAAATCTGTGGGATGAGATAGGCCAGGGCAGCACCGAGATCACCCACGTTAATCTGTATAAGGATTTACTGAAGCGGCGAAATATCGCCTTACCGGACAATCATTTTGCCCATTTGTACGAGTGGCAGGGGCTGGCAGGGTATAACGCCTTTATGCTGGGCGGCGTAAACCGTCAGCATTACTACAAATCGCTGGGCGTGATGGCGATGACCGAGCTGCTCGACCCACCGCAGTATGAAAAACTGGTGGCGGGCTGTCGGCGGATTGGGCTTTCCGAGCGCGACGTGCATTACTATGCCGAACATATCACGGTCGACATCGGTCATGCGGATGGCTGGCTGAACAATGTGATTGTGCCGATTGGCAAAAAACATCCGGCGGCGATGGAGGAGGTCTTCTTTGGCGCCGCGCTGCGTCTGCAAACCTGCAACGATTACTATGATTGTCTGCTGGCGGCCCTGCAGTCGCTGGGCGGCAGCTTATCATCTCACAGCGTACCGCCTTCTGAGTAAATAAGCGCTTTGGCCGCGCTCCAGGCGGTCATCCCCGGCGGGATCTCCCGACATTCGGCGGACTCGGCCTGCTGGGCGGCGATAGCGCCATCGATGAGCATCACCATCATCATGGCGACCCGCTCGGCAGGCTCTGGTTTTAACACCTGCAGGAGGATATCGCGGAAGAACTGCCAGAGGAGCGACTTAAATCGGGAGCATTGCTCCCGGATCGCCGGCGATGACGCGCCATATTCAAACAGCGCGCGGGTAAACATGCAGCCGTGGAACGTTTCGCAGGTAAACCAGCGATGGTAGTAGTCGAACACGGCAAACAGCTTTTCCCGCGCGCTGGGTTTATCCGCGGTGATCTGCGCCAAATCCTGCATAAATTCGCTCTCTTTCTGCTTGAGGATAGCCAGAATGAGCGCCTCTTTATCGGCGTAATAGCGGTAGAAGGTCATTTTGGAGATGCCAGCATGTTCAGCAATCCGCTCGATGCTGGGCGACTGATATCCTTCGCGATTAAACAGCGTGCTGGCGTGGCGGAGAATGTCCGCTTGTTTTGGCTTCATGCGTTTTCCTGTCGAATGGTTCGGTGTCACGATTGCCGGTGACACGGCCGTCCTGCGACAGCGGTGCATTATGCCGGATCTTGCCGCCAGACGGGCAAAAAGTAAATCAGCCGCGGTTTATGCGGCGTCGGTTCCCTCAATAAAAACAAGATTGCGTAGACATACACAAGTCACCATACTTGTCTGCGATAAATCGCTTTGCATAAGTACGGAGGAGTCGCGTTAATAATCAGTATTCTGACCAGGAAATACCATCTTTCATAGTCAGCGATTGACTCAGGGCTTGCTCATGAAGAGCGATGACAACACCTGGAAAAATAAATAATTAACAAGGAATGGTTATGTACTACAAGAATGAAATTGTCCGTTATTTACAGGCTAACAATATTCTTGCGTTAAAACTCGAACATGCCGTAGCGGGTGCAGAAAAGGCCGTAGCAAACCAAATTGAAACCATAGGCGCAGGTGCAAAGCGTGCGCTTTATTATACGTCCTGTTTTACCGATGAGTACCAGGATGTGTGCCTGCAACAAAAAACCGAAGACATACGATTTAAAAACGGTGTGATTTATCTCCTTAAACATGGAAATATTGCATACGA